>Ga0307507_10005829_pt1 | contig 19700 bp, 13 predicted proteins | sample 7_EM_MG_FD_207223 | JGI IMG/M metagenome (GOLD analysis project Ga0307507, IMG submission 207223) | Populus trichocarpa ectomycorrhiza microbial communities from riparian zone in the Pacific Northwest, United States - 7_EM | ecosystem: Host-associated > Plants > Roots > Unclassified | place...
CACCGGGGGAAGGACGAGAGAGAGAGAGAGAGAGAGAGAGAGTGGAAGAAAAAGAAGGAAGGAGGGAAGAAGAAGAGAGGCGTAAACAGGCGGGGGCCTAGCAATTAGGGTAGACGGAGGGGGTTACGCACGCAGTCACAAGTTGTCACTCACGACTGAAAAATACCACGCACAGCTCCTTTCATCTTCGCATACACCAATTCTCCCCATTCATATCTCTCCAGGCTTAGCGTTCCTAGCAGTGAAACTCACTGCTTCACACCGCCCAAACCTCGCCCTCCAACCAGCCTATTGCGAGCAAATCCGGAATTGTCCTTGGGTTTAGTTGTTTGTGGTGACTGTTCTCCCCGCTCCAATCCACTGATTTCTTGGAGTCTGATGCTACCATCCGCGTGCTTATAGAATAATTGAATATTGCTAATATTCCAATTGACAGCTGTAAGCGGTGTATTTTTGCGAATAGGTGTAGGAGTAGGAGGTGAAGAGTAAGAGGTAGTAACAGTTACTACGGGGGGGTGGTCACTTATGGATGTTGCTAATCGGCTCCAGGCTGACAACCATGTCGTGGAGCTACAGCAAAATATAATGGGAACAGTAGACCCCCATTCATAATTTATCACTCTATTTGACCCTGGGCGGGCGGTCTTTCGCGATGGGCGAGACAAATATGATTGAGAACCCTATAAAGTGCACTCCCTCTTGCTTATTGCCTATGCCGACCAACACAACCACCCTTCCAATCCCAACCCATTCTGTGCTGATCTCACACTCCCCATTTCGCGCGGCGAAGCCTCACCGACGGCAGAAAGCCTACCCGTTTCCCTCCTGAGAAGATGAAGGTTTTTTTTGAGAATGTAGCCCACTCAAATATGTGTGCTTGAACACGCTACCGAGAGCAGTCGAAAGCGCCCCACCGGTATTAATCCGCACAAAATGTCCAATGCGGTACCAGCACGCTGCCTCGGCCATCACGCGTGTTGTTTGCCGGCACATAACTTCGTACATAACTATTTACTTCCCCTCGCTCGTGAGCCTTCTTTCGCTCTTGCTGAACACATCCACTCGCTATGCATTTTGAGAATGCTCTTTTAACTGCGCTGGCGCTACTTCCGCTTGCCTTAGCGGGGCGTAGACAATATGACGCCCACCTTCGTTCTAAAATACCTCCGTCTTCGTCTACTGACACACTAGATGCACAAGCACTTCAGCAGCGGCAGTGCCAAAGAGGACTAGCCCAGACCCCGATGGGCCGATAGAAATCCCCGAATGGGATTTCCATGAGACAATCAAGTCAGGTTATTGGTATGATCCTGAATTCTTTGCCGAAGCTCTAGAGAAAAATTAACCCACCCCACAGGTTCGTCAAGCACTACATGGCCTGGTGTCACTATTCGAAAGATGTAGCACCGGGATGGTACGACACGGCGTTAACCTACACCCGTTCGAACATCAGTCTCGCCCGCCCCTCCCCAGCGACGGTGCCCTTCACCGAATTTTACAATTTCACCTTCGCCTCGTACGAATGCTCGGGGGCAGATGGTGCGCAAATCCGAACTTAAAAATTGATGGCTACCCCACCTTCAACCTATACAAAGACGGTATCTTTATTGAGCAGTGGGGTGGTGGAGACCATGACCTGTTGATAGAGGGCTTCGCTTTCGCTCTATTTGTTTCCTTAGTGAGAAGTTCCCAGGGACTAGAAAGCCCATAGACCTTTCCGCACCATGGAGCGCAGAGGTGAGAAAGGCGACTGAAGAGGAGACCAAGAAATGGGCTCCAAATACTGCTATGCTCCGTGAGGAGGCGAGGGAGAGATCGATTAAGGGACTTCGGAAGATCTGGGGTTTGCCTAAGATTGAGAAGGCGATTGGGGATAACGCTAAGGAGAAGATTGAGGACGCTGTTGAAGACGGGAGGAAGGGCACTAAGGTGGGAGCTGAGGGCGTCGAGGATATGGTCGAGGAATTAGGTGACGTTCTAAAGAATCCTAAGAACGACATGGGGGATGGGGATAGGAATATCGAAATTAAATTGAATGAGGAACTTGATGAGGAGAAGGTTGCGGGGAAGTCCTCGGCTATCGATAGACTGCATCGTCTTATCAAGGGTATCTTTCATATCTAGGCTGATAACTAGTAGGTTACAAATTAGATTGATTGAGTTTCCTGTAGCGCAAACCGGTCACCGCACAACACCATGTTTGGTTTTAGGCATTCCAACACGAAGAAATAGCTTTCTCAAGTGATATCTTTCATCTGCGAGGCTTTTTTGGTTTGATCGGTGTGATGCGGAGGGTTTCCACGGTGGACAATGCTTATAATCGAGTACCCCCAAATTGCTAAGTTATTCGGGAGTGCCAGGAGGTTTAAGAGATGCCGAGCCTCGATTGGCCAGTTATGATCAACTCAAAACCGCACAAACAATACGGTATAGTATCTTAAAATATAGTGCCAGCACTGTATTAGACCGTAACTACCTCCGGTCTCAGGATCCAGGCTAATAACCACCTGGCTTCTGTTTAGGCTATCGTCGCAAACGCTCACCGATCCACAACGTTCACGAAATGTAAACCAACAACTCACGTAATCCCGCTTAAATACTCTTCCAATCCGGCCCTATCCCTTGCTCTAACTCCCTCCGGAAAAAAACTGATCGAACCACAAGCTATCATGCTTATAGGGGCGAGTAGTTCCTCTAGCATCCCTCTTCACTCACTATCGCACGCCCCACCCTGCCTGCCCAGCCTCACAACCGCCGACTTAACCAAAATTTCGAGTAGCCTCATGAAGCTAACTTAACTCCGCGACTTTAGACAGTCACTAGCCTTTCGGCGATTGCTGTCTGGTTTGCGCCCAGCCACGCGGATACGAAGCAATGCACGGGTATCTGCTTTTAAGAGCTGGGCCAAATCGGAATCGGGGGTCGGAATTAGAAGAGGGCAGTCGGAGATGTTGATGACACCGGGATGCGGATGGGGGCTGTTCGGCTCGCTGGTGGTGTGGCTTGGCGAAGTACGATAGGGAGGTATGAGAAGCTGAAGGTGGGTGCGAAGGAACATCTTCAACTTACTCAAGTTTCCAAAAGAAGGGAGAGTAAGAGAGAGACAGAGATTAAGAGGGGGCATTGATTTTGTTTCCGCGAGGGGGAGTGGAGGCGTCACGATGGTTCCTGCGGCTGTTTACACCCCTGCTAGGATCGCGGTTCGACCAGCTAAGCGCAAGGATACTTCAATCATATTTGGGCTCCGGCCAAGTCCTCGCGCAAGGGGCTTATTACAAAGCCATTTAAGCCATCGTCAGCACACCGCACCGCGAGGCGTTTGGTGCGACAATGCTATTTCACAAGCAAAAAAAAATCATACTACTCCTCCTCCGAATCATATTTCTGTACGGAACTTATTTGCGCCCTCAAGTTACCGAATAGATCTATCATTTTTCATACCCCACCGCTATGCCATCTACACGACAACACCCAGCAGAAAAACCTCCACGCAGACGGTCCCTTACCATCTTTCCTGCGGGTCCGGATGCCAATGCCAGCGTTGGTATGATCTGTAGCTTGTGAGTTACTCGGGACAGCATACAGAATCTCATGGAAGATGGCCGCCGGCTCGTTGTGATAGTATTTCGAAGCTTATGGATAAAAGTTTGAGCGCTCGGTGACCCCTCCGCAGCCAAGGTTTAAAGCTATAGGTTTCATATCCAGGTAGGCCCGATAATCGTGACGAGTGACTCCTTGTGAGTCTAGTATAGAATCGCGAGCACGTCCTAAGCTTTAAAGGGCATAGGATGAGTTGGGACTCAGTTATGATTACCAGAGATTGAGTCAGTGCAGGGAGGATCCTTCCATTCGTCTGTGGAGACATGCTGTCTCGGTGAAGGTGAAGAGGAAAAAATACTGGAAAGATGTGTTAGATTTTAAAATTGAAGTTTAAACTCCGAGGGGTATTTTTCTGCTTGAGCTGGTCCATTGTATCGATTTATCAAGTTAAGGATTGCAGGAAGAAATAGATATAAGTACCTTGAAGACAGTAAGGATTTTCTTATCCCTCACACGGTCGTTCTCCTCCTAGAGCATCAACCAAGATAGTGGCAGAAAATGATGATTTCTCTTGTTCTTGAACACCCATCTCTTAGGAGCCGCCTTCGCGGGATACCCCTACATGATGGACGCGTGGTGCAATTCCGCGGCATCAAATTCGGGGAGTTCACTGAGAGATGTGCGAAATCCACTTTGCTGGAATCATACCCTGCCAAGATAAATTGCACTAGTCACGGGTATGCCTCTTTTTATTTCCTTAAAGAAATATTAGCGCTGACAATACCATCCTAAAGCCCCATGTGTCCCAATCCATCTTCGATGACGAAGGCCTCTTCCGCATCCCGGAGAATCAACGGAAGCGTGCAGCCGCGGGTCTAACACAAGATGAATTCGAATGCTTAAACCTCGTCATTACCGCCCCCAGCTCAATCCTAAACTCCCCAGACTCAAAAGAGGTCCTTCTAGTATTCGTCAACATCCACGGCGGTGCTAATAAATGGATCCCGAGTAGTGTCCCGCTTTTAAACGTGGCAAACTTCATCAAGAAGTTTATGGACATTGGAAAACCCATCGTGGCAGTAGGAATAAATTACCGCCTCAACGTATTCGGTTATGGGGTTCTCCCGGAGGCCTCGGTGCTAACAACGGTCTCTTGGACCAGCGCTTAGCACTAAAGTGGGTGCAGAAGCACATCCATGGCTCCTGCGGCGATCCAAAGATGGTTACTATAGGTGGTAACAGCGCTGGTTCATTCTCTACGGAAGCACACCTTAACGCGGTACCGGAGTTAGATGCTAAGGGATTGTTTAATCGTGCGATTATGCAGAGCGGAACGTTGAACAACTCTGGCACCCAGCCGCAATCATGGGGAATAACTTTAGATCTCTCGAAGAAGATTGCGAAGAACTTAGGCGCAGATGTGGAGAAGGAGGGCTGGGAGGAGGTACTTAAGGCCGCACCGGCACAGGATGTTGTCGCGGCGATTGAGAAGGATGTATTTGACTTTTCGCCATATACGGATGATGAAGGGTTTTTTACGGGGGGGTGGGGGGAGGTGGGTGCCGGAGCACCGGAGTGGTGTGATGCGCTGCTGATTGGGGATGCTGAGTTTGACGTATTACACCTCTCTCATCCTTCATTATTGATTCTCCATGAGAACTAACACTTCCAGGGCGGGAATAAACTTGTCACATGGCATCACTCGTTAGATTTCTCAGCGGTAGTGCTAAACCCGCTGATTTCACCCAGCCACTTAGAGGCTGCCTGATGCCGCAGGGTTCAGCGCATTCCACGGCGTAGTCAGCGTCGAACTCTATTCAAGTTAAACTTCGGTCAGAATTGTAACTATGATTAGTATTTGGATGGATGGATGGATGACTCGTTGTAACAGGTTATTCCGGGGAATATGTTAGCTGTAAACTACAGTTGGGCAACCAGGATTGGCGAGCTAACAAATATTACTGTACATAAGGATAGATATCTAGGAATAAAAAATCATAGCATTAGTAAAGGTCGTGCCACTCTTCAGCCTGCGGTAAAAATAAAAATAAAAAAAGTCTGAAAATGTGGAAATAAGTGATCCAAAAAAGTTGCTCAATTGGCTGGAGGAGACGGAGCCCTCCAACCAAACTCCCAGATGCTCTTTCAATATTTTCTGACCTTTTATATCGGAGGCTGTGGTGAATATTTCCAGGCGAGAAGGTAGCGGATGGTTATGGTAGTGTAGGCCTAGATGATAAAAGTCTCATGTTGTGAATAGCAATATCCTGGGAGATATAGCAGCAGTTGTGTTGAATTACTAGTACAGAATTTGGTGAGGGAGAGTGAAAAATGGTCACCCAAATTCGTCGGCCGGCGTTTGCCTCAGCACGATGGGAAGCACGAATTCTTGGGCTGCAGGATAACCTTTGGTAATTTAAAGCTAATCGAAGTGAAGCTTTGAGCGACTGCCACCTTGGCTACCTTTTTCTTCCTTTTTTTTCCTGATTCCGGCAGCCTTCCATTAACAACGCTACACTCTACCTTTTCGTCATCAACACCCCCTCCCTCCTTTTTTTCTTCCATACTTGGGTACTCGGGCACGGTAAGACAAGCCCTCCCCATAGGTGCTCTTTGCCCTTCTCCTTGGGTAAGTGTGCCCGACTTTTAACACCACTAGATCGTACTCACCGTATATCACTCGAGATTCAGAATCTGGAATATAGCTTTGTTTACGTTTAATTGTTACCTTTACATTTTGAGGTAGGATGAAGCAGACTACGGGCCATAGTCAGTAATCTTTTTTATTGATGACCGGACGCCCTTCTCCCGACAGCCAAAGACGAAGATGCACTGTGGGCCCAGGCGTCCCGTACATAGGAAACACAGACAATTATCCTCAGTGCCTCATGCTCCGCGCCGGCCCCCTTTTATAATATTATTATGGGACTAAAACACGCTTCTCACGGTCGCGCACCACTTTTGTTGTCCATTGCTCATAAACTCGTTTAACATGGGCACTCCCTATCGGTGGGTACCTTACAGTCCTAAGAGTTGGTAATATGGTTACTGGCCTAGTAATGCTCCCTGATATTGTGGAATCTGCCTAGGTTGTCATTAATAGAGGCAGCAGATAAAACTCCCAAGATTCGTTCCGAGGCAGAAGGCATATCCACAAATTGGACTCTGAGCTCTCGTTCATTCGATTTGTTTGACCAGATTTTGGCGAAGATTGGAGGAAGCGAAATCTCCAAACCTCACTCATCTACTGTAGTTGCCCGCTATCCCCACTGTCCCCCAATGTCCCGCATCCCCTTGGCGTCGCTTGGTATGGGCTGGAGTCCTACCCCTGCCCCGAAAAAAGTTGTTTCACCCTATAGGCCCCGCCGGGAGAGCTAAGGAGAGCTGCCTTAGGATTTCACTGCCTTGGAGAGAGTGCCAGAAGCAGTCTAGTCCCGTCCGGGGGAACCGGCAGGCTCTGCCTCAGGATGCAATTTAGCCCTCGGCTCTGGGCCTACTGCAAAATACGGCTGGGGGTGATGCACAGGGTGGTGATGAGGTTGAGCCTCTCCCCGGCATGGGTTGGGCTCCCCTCCCCCCTGTCACGTCCGACAAACTACAGCGGTTTACACAACATGAGGAGATTACTCGGTTAGAGTATTTCAGGGAGTTCGGGACGGAGGCTCAAGTGGCTGGTTTGAAATAGCACTTTATAGCGCAAGGTTTATCAGGTCCGGTTCTTCTAAAGAAAGGATATGATATTGATCACTTGATGAGGGCCTTGACGTATGGGCCAGCGTTAAACCTTAGTGTAGTTGTCTGAATTTTGAATCTTCCTCACACTTGCAAAGCCACGGCAATAGTGTTATGATAAGATGTAATCTGGAACCTAGTAGCAATGGGATTCGCCAGTACCTAGACTAGTTCCGGGTCATATTTGAATGACAGGAGGGAATTTTAGATAGTGTCATTTGATCCCTAGTTTGCTGCTAGATTTTTGTTTTCCTTTCTAAAGATACAATTGTGTTGGAAATTGCTTAGTTTAGCTGCTCACCATTATCGGAAACGGACATGAATCACCACTAGCATCCAGCGACAACTATCGGTCAACAACAGTACGAAACCTGCTCATCTGAGGTTGCACCATCTCGTCTTCTAAACCGCTATCTCCTTCTGCGTCTCACCACCACAGAGCCTGAGACGAGCATCACCCAAGATGTCGCACTATCAATCAACCTCAGACAGTCTTGAACACCTTTTGTCGCACTATCATGAGCAATGAAACTGCCAGAAGTTTTTTCACCCACACCATCATACACCACTCTGTTGATCAGAGTCGACAACGATCCCTTGTATGTTCATTCGCAGGAAAGGTATGGAAGGAAGGCAGTGGGAGAGATTCATTGATAAAAAAAGGAATACCCTCCACTTATGTTTTCATAGTATCCATCGCTTTCCGTCTCTGTCTGTTTTTCTTCTTGTTCTCATCCGATCACTGTCATCAGTGTTTTCTGTCTTTGGTTCTTTATTACTTTCTTTTTATTTAGTTATATACAATCAATCGCTCTCAATCCGCATCCGTACTCTGTATCCGCTGTGCATGACCTCTTGTTGCAAAGAAATTGTTAAAAAAAGGCCGGAAATAAACCTGTCATCTGCTATCACTGTTTCAGACACCCCAAGGGATAGTCCTAGCGCTTGAGCCTCCGATACTAGCCAAAGCAGGAGTGGAGACCACAGGGTTGGTCTTGTTAGAGTTTGTCGTGTTTGGAGGTGAAATCGCTGGTTGTGTCTAAGGAGTGGACAGAAGCTATTTAATGCTCCCAGAGGGCTAGGAGAATACAGAGAGAAGACAAGGCCTGGGAATTATTGGTTCCCATAGGTTGATTGATGGGAACCGATGAGGAAGGAGGAAAGAGGTGTAACACATCAAACTCTACCTTCCCAAGCAGTAACTTAGTAGGTCATGCTGCCTAGGTGGTATAACAGTTGTCTCTCCCCATCGCATAAAACCCTCTTCACTAATCATTACCTCTGCCTCAATTATTTTCCGCATATGGTATTCATAGGGGAAGATTGATTGCTCATATAGAGTGTAGAAATACAGTATGTATGATATACTACATTTATTTTAGGGAGTATTTTAAAAAAGCAACAATTGGAAGAAGAAAGTAAAGAAAATAAGTCTGTAATAACTACTAATAAGTAATGCAAGTCATAGACGAAAGGGGAAAAGAAAAAATTGACAAAAGAGAACCAAACGAAGTAAAATAGGATAGTAGAGATCGGACACGATAGTGCAACATATGACTAAGTCGGCTAACTCCAATTCCTGCCGGTGCATGAGCTCGTGTTTAAGTATGATATTAAACAAAGAGCAGTAATTTTTTCGTCAATAGCGGCACTGCATATATGATGCTGCGATCATCTAGAGGAGGGCAGTGATGCACTAGCTGGTAAGGAGGAATCGTTATGAGAGAGAAAATAAAAAAGAAAATTTAACAAGCAAGTAATGGTGGTGGAAAGGGTCGCTGTTACAAGCAGGGCTCGCGTAGCGGGGGGAAGCGGATCCGATGGTGAGGGGCAGGCAGGCGAGACTGGGAACGGCCGGGCAGAGCATTGAAGCAAGTCCGATCGAATTGGTGAGGGGCGTTTTGGGGCATCCTCGGGATCTTGGATGGGATGAGAGAGTAATTTCACAACCCTTGTGTGGCCCCGGGAAACAGCCACCTCAAGTGCCGTTTGGCGAGATGGGCCTAGTATATCAGGGTCCAGATCCGCTTTTTCCAATAGCCTTTTTATTACTCCCTCGTGCCCCTCCTCGGCGGCCAACAAAAGCGGTGTTCTACCGTATTTGGTGTCCACGATGTTCGGATTGATATCCTCTCGTTCCAATAGCAGCTTTACGACCCCCTCATGCCCTTTAAATGCGGCCCACCCTAGTGGTGTTAGGCCATGTTCGACTTCTTCCGTGTTAGGATTGATATCCTCTCGTTTCAAGAGCAACTTGACAATCCCCTCATTCCCAGTGCACGCAGCCCTACCAAGTGGTGTTCGGCCATATTTGGTGTCTGCAGTATTGGGATTGATATCCTTGCGCTCCAATAGCGGTCTTACTACTCCCTCATCTCCTGTCCCCACAGCCCACCAGAGTGGCGTTGCGCCATATTCTGTATCTGCAGTGTGGGGATTGATATCCCCTCGTTCCAATAGCAATTTTACTATTCCACCATGCCCAACCCACGCGGCCCATCCGAGTGGCGTTCGGCCGCATTTGGTGTCCCTAATGTTGGGGCTGATATCCTCTCGCTCCAGTAGCAACCTTACTACTGCCTCATGCCCTTTAGCTGCAGCCCATCCGAGTGGTGTTAGGCCGTGTTCGATTTCTTCAGTGTTGGGATCGACGTCCTCTCGTTTCAAGAGCAACTTGACTATCCCCTCATTGCCACTGATCGCAGCCCTCCCAAGTGGTGTTCGGCCATATTTGGTGTCCGCAGTATTGGGATTGATATCCTTGCATTCCAATAGCGGTCTTACTACTCCCTCATCTCCTGCCCCCGCAGCCCACCAGAGTGGCGTTGCGCCATATTCTGTATCTGCAGTGTGGGGATTGATATCCCCTCGTTCCAATAGCAATTTTACGATTCCACCATGTCCAACCGACGCAGCCCATCCGAGTGGCGTTCGGCCGCATTTGGTGTCCCCAATGTTTGGACTGATATCCTCTCGCTCCAATAACAACTTTACTACTCCCTCATGCCCTTTAAATGCGGCCCACCCTAGTGGTGTTAGGCCATATTCGATTTCTTCAGTGTTGGGATCGACGTCCTCTCGTTTCAAGAGCAACTTAACTATCCCCTCATTCCCAGCGCTCGCAGCCCTCCCAAGTGGTGTTCGGCCATATTTGGTGTCTGCAGTATTGGGGTTGATATCCTTGCGCTCCAATAGCAACTCTACTACTCCCATATGCCCCTTCTCGGCGGCCCACAAGAGCGGTGTTCGGCCGTATTCGGTGTCTGCAATGTCTGGATTGATATCCTCTCGGTTTAAGAACAACTTGACCATCCCCTCATTCCCACCGATCGCAGCCCTCCCAAGTGGTGTTCGGCCATATTTGGTGTCCGCAGTATTGGGATTGATATCCATGCATTCCAATAGCGGTTTGACTACTCCCTCATCTCCTGTCCCCGAAGCCCACCAGAGCGGCGTCGCGCCATATTCTGTATCTGCAGTGTGGGGATTGATATCCTCTCGTTCCAATAGCAATTTTACTATTCCGCCATACCCAGCCCTCGCGGCCCATCCGAGTGGCGTTCGGCCGCATTTGGTGTCCCTAATGTTGGGACTGATATCCTCTCGCTCCAATAACAACCTGACTGCTCCCTCATGCCCTTTAGCTGCAGCCCATCCGAGTGGTGTTAGGCCGTGTTCGATTTCTTCCGTGTTAGGATTGCTATCCGCTCGTTCTAATAGCAGCTTGATGACCCCCTCAGCCCACCCGAGTGGCGTTCGACCGCATTTGGTGTCCATAATGTTTGGATTGATATCCTCTCGTCTTAATAACCGCTTTACTATTCCTTCGTGTCCACCGCTGGCAGCCAACGAAGGTGGTGTTCGGCCGTCTCTGGTGTGGGGATATGCTCCGTTGTCCATTGAATGTCAGAGGTATTGATCGAATATAGATATCCTCTAGCGATAGCTATGGTAGCGACGTTCGAGGTTTTATAGGGACTGAAATGTGAAAGGAGGGGTACGGCTACTGTTGACGAAATGTCTACGCAATCCTTTCCCACAGTGTATACACCACTACATCAATGACGGAGATGAGATCAGCATTACAAATCATATCACCGAAACTGAAACTCGACTGAAAGGACAATCCATGCTTCCAGTAGGGGTATTCAAAGTTGAAAAACTTGAGAAAACCTAGCTTACTTTTGCGCTTCATGTAAGCTTGGCGCAGCGAAAAACAGTTAATTTACCATTACTTTACTTTACCATATGATATTAGGGGTTTTTAAAGTTAAAAAAGTTGACAAAAAGTAGCTTACTGTGGCGTTTCAAGTAAGCTTGGCAAACACAAAAAGAGTTAATTTACTATAACTTTACCTTACTACACGATACATTTTTCTCAGGTAGAGATGGAGGTTCAGTTGGTAACGAGCCATGAACGGAGATTTAGTTTTGGTAAAGTGAGCATACTTGGGCGCAAATTAAGTGCCCTTTGCCAACAATCATACCTGATCATCAACTATCAACCAGCAGGCGAAAAACAGCACAGCCTCTTTATAGAAAACAAAAATATCTATTCAGTAAGGTCACATCCTGGTGAAAGAATTCTAAAATGGATTTGAAAAAATTAAGTGCAGTGGTGGTAATCGGCAGGAGTAGGCTTGGGGGGTGTAACTATTGGCGAAGGACGAGGGTTATCCTACTCAATTACTTGATTCAAGCCTATTGTTTTACTATTATCTTACTCGTTGAGGATTACTTTGTCTCCCTTGACGTTTACTGTGAATACGAAGCAAGCGGAGTTGGCATATTTGCTTGTTCTTATAATATAGCTACCGCCTAACAGGTACTTGATTTGCATCCAAGCGTTCTCACTTCACCAAAGCCGAGACTCCATTCATGGCATGTTACAGACCTCATGACCTCGGTTTCTACCCAAGAAAAATATATTCTGCAGTCAGGTACTGAGTAAAGTTATAGTAAATTAACTGTTTTTGTGTATGCCAAGCTTACTCAAAACGCCACAGTAAGCTACTTTCTGTCAATTTTTTTAACTTTGAAAACTCCTACTAGGGGTATTTAAAGTTAAAAAGTGGGATTTTCAATAAAAGTAACTGTGGGATCTTGCATTAGAGTACTTTATCCAATTAGCCAATTGTAATGATAGGTTTTCAGTAATATATTTGAGAACCTCCTCACAAAATGTAGGTAACTAATAGTAAAAATAAGTGCAGTACTCATCCAGCTGAGTTGGAGCCATACACCTAAGGTGGAAATTAATATAAAGTGTCCAGCATCAATTCTCCTGTGTGAATATCCCAATTCATGGGTTATGTACAAACTGATCAGTTACATCTTGACCTGGCCAGGAGACCATGAGAAATCCCCTTCTTTTATGATAGATTCCTCCAAATCAATTTTACATAACAGATACTATTCTAATATTATACTCTTATCATATGAACATCTTTCAAGTTTTGTTTTTAGTAAATCATCTGTTGCTCAAGCGAATGCGTGACTGACTTGTTCGCACGAGTGGCCTATCGCTGGCAGTTTCTCAAATGAAAGGAACTTCCCAGTCTTCACCATAGTAAAAGTTAAAGGCAACCATACACAGATAATATTGGGACTGCAACCAAAAGCAACCACCTCATGGCCCTGCAAAAATAAAACAGCAAGCACAGCAGAGGCCCTACCAGTGGTTGTCTGCCGGTAGCTCAAACAGGCTACAAGCCATATACTTTATCCTATATATGTCACTTACCCATCTTATAGACCTGTTACCCACCGTCCCAACACAAAAAAATAGGAGGGGTTTTCAAAGTTCAAAAGACAGATAATAGTAAAATGATCGGCATCCAGCCACGTATTAGCATGCATTAGGGTGCATATCAACTGTGGCCAATTATATCAAAGTATTTTAAGTAATATATTTGAGTCCCCCAAAAATGAATTTAGAGAAGGTAAGCAAAAATTGGCATGTAAAGTACAATAATGAACTGTTCCTTCTCTACCTACTACAAGGTGTCAAATTAACATGAACACTTGTACCTTGCAACTAAGTACTAGTACTATGCTCCAGCAGAAAACAGGTGAAAGTAATTCCTTCGATAGGCATCAGACCTAAATAATACAACCAATTTCCCACTACCCCCACAGCAGCACCCTTTTGCTCTTGGTATAAGGATAAGTATATCTGACTTTCTGTTGTTGAGCCTGAGGTTGCCCCAATTATTATTACTGTATATTATGCCGTGAGCTTGGTGGTGAGATACAAGTGTTTACATTAATTTGACACCCCGTGGTAGATATAATAAATATATTATATTGTTAAGATCTCTTCTCTGAGTTTGATGATTGTAGAAGCTACCAAGACACCTTGTATTTATATTCCATCATCAGTAAAAAACAAAAGATGCGTTGGGTGAAAGGCCCATGCGCCCGTGCAGATGGAATCCTTCAGGTACGCCCCATATGCCTGGTGTGTCTGGAACCTGGTTGAATGGCAACCAGCCGCCCCAGGCCTTCCCATGGCAATGTTTCTTATCTAATCACCCCACAGATCTCAACTCGCAGAACTTCGATCCCCATCGATCCTAGGACTTAGTATCTGCTCTACCTGCCTCCAATAATTTCGCCATCCCGAAGAGGCTATTGAGAAAGTTCTCATCTAATAGTGTATTGATTGTTCCGGCAACAACTGCGGCCTACAACAAACCCTTGAATCTTACGAACTAAAGAGGCAGGTCAAGTGCTTAAGTTTGTTGACACTATCACCCCTTTCAGTCTTCTTTACATCTCACAATGGCGGAGGGCAGAAAGAGAAGTTAACATTGTCTTTCATCTGCTGACAGGTATAGGGGAGCTATCCGAGTGGAATATATACAAGTCAATCCGTCTCAGCCAGTGGATTTCAGCAGACTGCTTCCCGACCTGATTCAACTTCTAGCTGTGGAGCTATCCTTCTCTTTTCTCTGCTAACGGCTACAAACATGCCACGGCATCAAGCCTTATTGATAGCTAATGAAGGTCACACTCATGCCACAGTTTTGAGCTATACACCATTCGATTCGTCTTACCGACCGGATTCATATAAGCTACATCTGGACTTGATCTGACCGCTGACTATGGAGCTGTCTTCTCTTCTGAATGTACTCGGGTACTCCCTCCCCCCAGATTGATTGCTACGGGAAGCTACAGTCATCCCACCACTTCGAGCCCTATAGCATTCGATTCATCTCAGTGAGCAGATTCCAATGGTGTACTCCCCGACCCGAGCGGACGCCTGCCTGGTGAGCTATCTCTCTTTTCCATCTGCTAACAGCTACAGACATGCCACTGGTTCAAGCCATACACTAGTCGATTCATCTCAGCGAGCGGATTCAAATGAGCTACTTCCGGACTCAACCAGACCGCTGGCTGTGGAGTTGCCTTCCCTTCTGAATATACTTGGGTACTACCCCCTCCCTCCGGATTCATAGCCCCTGGAGGCTACAGTGGTCCCACCACTTCGACCCCTATACCATTCGATTTGTCTCACAGAGTAGATTCAAATATCCTACTCCGGACTTGATCCAACCGCTTGCTGTGGAGCTGCCTTCCTTTCTGAATATATCCGGTTACTTGACACCGGCCAATTGTGAGATCCTAAGGTCTACTGTTCTTTGTATTTCGTATTTCCCTTCTATAGTCTTTTCATAGCTTCAATATACATAGTACTACCAGTTTATAATAAACACCCATCTGTATGAGATTTCTCTATCCTGGCATTAGGGCTTTGCAGTCTACGCGACTTTCTTCAGAAGACCTATCCCATACCAATCTTTCTTAGTACATAATTCTCTCAAGACTTCCAGATATCCTCTATAGAGTAATAACTCAAAGGTGGATGCGGTTGCTCTACAACCCAGTTGCATCAGGTTTTCCCAGACATTTAGTATCAGCATTGGGTATTCCCATACCTGTGTTGTTGAGGTCTGATCGCACCTGGTGCGCCCAGACCCGGAGTGGTTGCATCTGGAAAAAATCAGTACCCGACCCTCCATCCAGAATTGTGATTTGCGTCTCATGCACCCAAAGCATCTGAGGCACCAGGTGCTCCAGGCGGAAAGTCAAATGTTTACTGATGGCGTCTGGGTGTTCGCCGGCTGCATGACCATTTCATATAACCAAGTACCCCAGGCTCTGTTACCTTTTACCCAACCTCGCTGTAGTGGGCACCCCATTTGACTATGAACACGTTTTACTCTCGTCACAACTGATTAACACATAAGAACATTTATACTAAGATAGTAAGGAGATCTACCATAGTGTTGATTGCTATCATTTTTACACTACAGATAGATTTACGAATAATCCTCATCTGTTCACATGCAATGGATTACCTGCCGGACAGAAGATGGGCTCATCTTCAGGTTGTTGGTTTCGTTGAGAATAGGACTGCAGCTATAGCTCTTCTCGTATCAACTACTCGGTCATTATACGATTCTGTCTATGAATCAAACCAATAGTCACGATTATAGTTATCAGTCTCCTGCCAACAAGTCCTTGGGGAGTTTTCCTGACTCCCTTATCAAGAATAGTGCATTCCGACAGGTTCTGGGCGACTTTCCAGTCCAGGGAAGCCTAACTTGTATAGATACGGCCCATGACTTCTTATCCACTTCTTGATACATTATCTTCGAGTGGCTGTCCCTCTATGCCACATTCTCCGATTCGGCTCCTTTCACTTGTATAAAATCCTCTGAGATCTCATATATCCTGTGAAAATGAACTGGTCGGATAGACTGCTGCAACATATTTGGTGTTACAAGATAGGTCATCTTGACTTGGTGTTTTGGTGAGGGGACACAACTACCGGAACAACATATTATGACGTACCGTCCCAGCGTCGGGACCATAGGGGGCTGTTGCATATTACTTTAGGAGGTTGTGTGTGTTAGGGGTAGCCGATGTGGTAACTTTAATACCAGGCTAGACCTTATGTATTCGTAAGCGGAGATTATTGTCTAGGAAGGCTCGTCGGGTAGTGGAACTAAGTTACTCGAAATGAGGACAGATAAAAAGTAATAGAGGGGTAAAGATAATTTTCTTGTGTGATAACTTTTTATATTGATAAGATCTCTTCTCCGGTGCTTGATGATTTTGTTTAAGCAAGGGAGACACTTCGATATTTATATTCCACGTCTGAGTGTTCGTGAGCTACATGTCTTAATCATACTAACTAAGTATCAACCGAACAAGGTTCTCTGAACTCGTAAGTGCGAAAACCTCTTGACCCTGACAACTGTTCGACTCTATGCTCACATTATGAAGACCTAGACTACCATATTATCGTGAGGGTGTGTTAGTCCTGTGGATAATAGGCCAGTCTAGAGTACAGGTAGCCGACTAATGCCAACGTAATAATATCTCTTCACTGAACCGTATATGAAGCGGCCAATTTCAAAGGCGTCAGACCATTCAATACGCGAGAGTCTGTCACTGTCTGCGCATCAGGTTTCCCAACTTGTTTGTGGCAGCGATCGCTCAAATAGCAATTTGCGCGCACTTGTCTTATCTTCGTACTGACTGGTTCTGAGCGGGCCTGGAGGTCTCCACAATCTGTCTTCTGGTATCGTCATACGATATTTATACTTAGTACTTATTCTGATTCCGTCCGTCAACTATGATGCGGCTGTGAATCGAACACGTGACCTCATAGTCCGAGGCACGTGACTATCATCTTAAGCTAGACCGAGATGTATCTTTTGTAGTTGTATTTTTGACCAATTGGTGCGCAGGGGTCTGTCCCTGATCCTTATGGGTTGTCATTCTTGGTATGCCTAACAGTGTGCGCGTGGGTAGATAAACTTGGCCCTCTTATCCCTTTAGGACTGGTGCTCTTAACAGTACCCAAGTCCTACCATCAACTATCAACACATAATAGCTATTGTAACCTTTTGCTAGAAAATAATATAGCTATCTACCAGTAGCCAGCAAGATAATCTCTAAGTACAGGAATTCTAGAAAGGAAATTTTAAAAAGTTTCATGTAGTGATTGTTATAAAGGCATTTTCTGAGTCCAGCGATTTATTGACCTCCTATATTTCAATAGAAAATGAAAAGAATTTCCTACCCTACTAGTACTACCCATACTCATTCCTGGGGGCCTCAAATATGTTACTTGAAATGCTTTGATACAATTAACTACTGTTGATATGTGCCCTAATGGGCACTAATGCATGGCTGAGTGCTGATCATTTTATCATAGTCAATCTTCTGAACTTTGAAAACCCCTAGTACTCTTCCCAGGCAAGAACATCAGCAAAATGTAAAAACCAGTCCTGGTCCACCAAGCCGGGTTATGGTCCCCCTGGCCCTCCTGGTTCACCTTGATCCACCCTGGTCCACATTTTCGGTAAAATTTCAAAAAGTGTGGATCTGAATGGATCGGAGTGGACCAGGAGCGTTCAGGACCACCTTGGACCAGGCTCCGACATTTTCCTGATGAAGTATTCGAACATACGAGTTTTGGGTTTATATGGGCGCTCAGGCAATCACTGGGGTTTCACTATATATATCTTTAATTCATCTTTTCAAATTCTTCTTGCCTGGGAGGAGTAAGGCAAGCATCAGGAAAATGTCGGAGCGTGGTCCAAGGTGGTCCTGAACACTCCTGGTCCACCAAGGGGGGTTGTGGTCCCCGTGGTCCACCTGGTCCACTCCGATCGATTCTGATCCACACCTTTTGAAATATTACCGAAAATGTGGGCCAGGGTGGATCAGGGTGGACCAGAAGAACCAGGGGGGCCATAACCCCCCTTGGTGGACCACGACTGGTTTTTACATTTGCTGATGAACCATTCAAGTTATCCACACTACTCCCATTTCACATCTTTACCAGAAGCCTATCTGACCGCAAGGGCCCTCCTCCCAAGTTTAGGCTACCCATCCTAACAACACTCGACCAACACTCCTGTTCGCTGTCAGCTAGTATTTTATCATCGCATCTCTCATTTACCTCTTAGCTTTTCCCATTTACATCCTGCCTCCTTCTTTATCTATACCATATTCTCATTTCATAAATAATTACCTAGTGTGGGATTGGTACAAGTAATGCCTTGGCTAATTTATATTATAAAAATTTAATTAAGGCTCTTTTTGGAGTGCCATTTTATAGCTTAAAAGTGACTTTTATAGTATAAATAATGGAAACTCAAACTTGTTATATATGGGTGTGTTTTGTGCATAGAAACATATCATGATATATTTTTATTTTCACAATATATTTTTATAGTATAAATCAGAGAATAAAGTATATAGGTTAAGGGCTAGAGTTTAAGAACCTTTTACAATCTAAATTTGAATAACTATATGATTGACTATCTATATATTATAAATAATAAATGCAATACTTAATTAAAATTGGGTAAAAATTTGATTTCTATACAGAATTTAACAGGAATCGAAGAAGCCCAGACCTACTTCTTTTAAGAATCTCTAATGTGACTTCATTTTGAGCTATAACTCTGGAGTTGGAGCAAGGGTGACAGGGTACACTCGTGTCCGTAAAGTCCTCATACCCCTGTTCATTTTCAACCATGCCAACAATAATGAGCCTAATACCCACAAATAATTTCATAGATAGATTCAATTAAAAGGTATTGTAAAATATGAATTATAAAGACTAATTTTATACAATATTATAAAATCTTATGATCAAACAGACTCTATAGACCCTTATGTTCAAACACTTATCAAAATACTTGTACTAAAATTAGAGCTCATATAATATTTTTTATCTTTATAGTCTACTATGGAAATAATTTATGATTCAGTTTGTAGTTTATTTAAGTTGTTTAGAAGCAGTTTATAAGGTCTAAATAAGAGTCTTCTTAAAATATAAGTGTTGAGTTGAGATTTCTTAAGCTAAGAATTTCAAGTTCAAATTACAATAGGTAGTTATCAAACAGTTCAAACATAACACTTATTAATCAATAATCAAGGCTCAATTAGAGTTTGCAAAGTTGTTTAAATTCATCTGAAAAAGACTTTATAGAGAAATAGTTTGTTTTAGATTCAGGATAGTCGAAATAAATTAAACTTGAATAGATATTAGCATGCTGGCTTTGAAGTAGTATCCCACCCTACAACAATTAATTTATTAAATATCAATTATATCAAAGCATTTACTACCCTACTAGTAATCTACCCTATACTATAATGACTTTTTTAACTTAACCTTTACGTACACTATATTGCTTTATAAATCACTCCATTTTTAAGTTATTCTTGTTTCATACTAAGACATATATAATTGCAGGTTTGAATCATTTAATAATCTTGAATAACCTTCATCTGATTCTAGAATGATACCTAAAAGGTATATCCTTCTTCCCAAATGACTTGAAAGCTTTCTAGAATGTTTTATTCTGATTTAATTATCCTTTAGTAAGATTTCAATTCAA
>Ga0307507_10005830_pt1 | contig 19695 bp, 15 predicted proteins | sample 7_EM_MG_FD_207223 | JGI IMG/M metagenome (GOLD analysis project Ga0307507, IMG submission 207223) | Populus trichocarpa ectomycorrhiza microbial communities from riparian zone in the Pacific Northwest, United States - 7_EM | ecosystem: Host-associated > Plants > Roots > Unclassified | place...
GCAATATTCTGCTACTAGCCTGGGGAATTGTGGAGAGTGAGAATGAAAGCTCGTGGAGATACTTTCTAGAACACCTAAGAAAAGCAATTCCCGAGTCAGAAAATATGACGTTGATCAGTGATCGAGATAAAGGACTACTAGCTGCTGATGAAGTAATGGGAATTGGAGTTGCACGCGCATATTGTTGTTTTCATTTGAAACAGAATTTTTGTAAGCGGTTTACACGAGGCTTGGAGCCTTACTTTTGGCAAATGGCACATGCAAGAACGAGTGATAGTTATGAAGATGCACTTACTGAATTACGCAACCTGAGCACAGCAGCAGCAGATTATCTGGGTAATATTGACAAAAGACTATGGGTTACAGCTTTTTTTCCTGGTAAGTCCTGTGGTCATAAAACTTCTAACATAGTTGAGTCGATGAATAAGGTTTTGAACCAAGAACGCGAGCTTCCGATTCTCGACCTACTAAACGAAATATGGCTTTATACTATGAACCAGAAAGCTCAGCGATACCAAACTGCCTGCACAAATGAACAGCAACAAAACTGGTCTGACTTTGCCCTCGGTCAACTAACAATTTCGCGGGCATGGACCTGAAGGAATACTGTTAATATGGCCAGCAACACCTTATTCATGGTTCAGCAAATCAATAATAAGCAGTTTATTGTCAATCTCCAAGCTCACACCTGCACTTGTGGCCACTATCAAGAGAATAATATCCCATGTGGACATGTGCTGAGCTCAATTCACCACATGGGTCAATCGGCCCATACCTACATCTCAGATTTCTTTTCGATTGCCACTCTTAAAAACACCTATCAAAGCAACTTCAATCCTGTCATACTAGCTAACCTCGATAGTTTTACACAAAATCCACAACCAGCACCTGCTCCCTGCCTATCACCTACAAAACTCCGAGCCAAAGCAGGACAGCCAAAGATAGTCCGTGCAACTCATCAGAGTTTTCGTGCCCGGATTGTGCGTGCTCGAACTCAGATAGCACTTATCGACAGTGCTGAAATGCCGGTTGGAACACAAAAGTGCCAGAACTGTGGTGAGCCTGGCCATAATCGCCGTACTTGTCAAAGCCCAAGGCTTGAACTTTTACTTTAATACTATTTCCTTTACTTTCTTTTCATTTTAGAGGTTTTACTTTTTTCTTCTATCTCCTTTCTAAGATTGAATTTATCAGTGTATATACTAGTGAGCCGGTGGGTAGAATAGTATGGGGGATGAGAGGACCGGGTCGCGCCCATTCAAGGTCAGAGGTTGTGGTGGTTGGACGGGTCGCGCCCATTTTTTTTTTATCTTTTTATCTACTATGTGTGGACCTTGAAAGCCCGGAAACACATATTCTATCGTGGATATTTAGAGAAAGCATTTCGACTTCACAGCTACTGGGTTGCTCTGGAAAGTGTTTGGACTTTAGTGTTTGTGGGTAGCTGGGGAAAGCGCTTAGACTTTAGTGTTTTGGCACGGTATTTTACTGGGAGAAGTGTTTAGACTTCAGTGTTCGGACCTTATAAACCTTGGAAATACTTAGTCTATGGAGGTCTGTACTTTGAGGGTCATAGTTTTGTTTCCGGAGGGTATGTTTTGGCCAAGGAGGGTATTGGAAAGGTATGCAGCGTGCCGGAGGGTATGCGAAAGGTTTTCTCCTTCCTAAATAGAAAGGTTCACGGTGGGTCGGGAAAATCGTTGTGACAGAGCTTGTGTCTTAGATAATCGAGTACTAGTACTGTACTTACTTGTACAGAGACGGCACAAATTTTCCACCGTTTCAACAGCCCAAGAGATGGCAAGCGAGTATCTATCGAAACAGTAAGGCTAAACGAAAATGTATGATGCATGTGGGAAGACATTGACCAATCGAGGCCCAATCGAATGAGTGTGCTCGTGCGGCTAAAGGAACAAAAACGGATCTCCCCTTTCCCATTTCAAAATATGGAATACTGTCAAAAACCAAACGTGGAAGGGAAAAGGAAACAAAAAAGCATGGGTGCGAGAAGGTGAAAAGGGAGAGTTCCCACCATCATTAAAATTCATTCCTACGGAGTACACGCAAGCCACACCCCAAATCCACAATATCCCTAGCTTCTGTGACTCCTAAGACAAATAATCGAGGGTTTGGTTTTATCATTGGCCAGTTGCTCATAGTGTGACAAGCTCACCCTTTCACCTTCTCAAGCCATAGAAAATAAATACATATCCCTTGGGCAATCTGAGATCAGTGTGTATAAATATTTGTACTGTACTTGCACTCCCACTGTCTTAGCCACACATAGCTATTTCAGGTTCGAGATTTGACTTTTCAACGTTAAGGTGACTCAGCATTGTACAGTACTAGGACAAAAAGATTCATCCGATGCCCATTTTACACCAAAAGTAGCCGACTTCGCCACCCTTCCCCTGGCCACAATCTTTATAAGAATCCACAAAAAATTTTGCTGTGTATTAGAAAATCCGTAGATAATATAATAGAAGTTAAAAAACTCTTAAATATCACAAAGGAATGGAGAAATGGTTGTTTAAGTAGCAAGAATTGGTTGCCATGTACCTTTTTGTATGGGGCCCCATACAAAAATCTAAGTCACTTTCACAAAGGCTGATGCAATCATCAACAATAGAAGCAGCTTTGATTCCTTGCACTTCTACTTCTAGAGGTTTGAATAGATTATGATTCTCTAGCTGGAGGAAATTTTTGAAATGTATCCATTCACACAGTGTTGGGAATTGTCCGGTTGAAAATGGTAAATTTGGCCCTAAAACCACCATCGGACGAATCTTTTTGTCCCCGTACTTTAGCAACCCAACGAATCACAGTACTGTACTCAAGTGACCAGGACAGGATTGGTTGTTCTTAGTCGCAAATTTTATAGTCTCAGACTGCCCAAGAAATAACGGGTCATCCCCGAATTCCAGGACTCCGGATTCCCAATGCTGTACGAAACTAAGCACGGCCTGTGCGAGTATATCATATGTTGTACAAGTACCTCCTTGTTTGGTAACCCACGTTGCCCACTCGCTTGCTGAAAACCAGCCCAGCACGAAGCACCATAGCCTACTGGAAAGAGTTCAACCCGGGGCAAGGGAAAGGGAAAAACAAAATACGGTACAAGTATCGATTACTCCGGTCTTTGACATACATGGGTGTGATAACTTAGCACATCAACTGACGGAATCCAATTTGGCTCATGGTACTTTTTTTTTCTTTTTTCCCTCACATGCCACTCGTGGCCCGAATGAATACCGGTACTGGAAGCTTAGGCGAAATCCCCACAAAATCACTGTACCCCTAGGGAAAAAGGAAGGAAGAGAAGAAATATGGCGACCCACAAAGACGATGGTGCGTTCGCCGAATGAGAAGTATCAGATGGGGATAGTAGAGCCCTGTAAAGAAAGGGGGAAACAAAAAACGCTCCTTATCGAATATCGCCATTTCCCTTGCTCCATGGCCGATGTCGGAGAATGGCACCATAGTACTGTATCCACATATACCCACCCCGAGAACATTATGATAATATGAGCTTATCAAATTTCGGTGAGGTAATGAAAATAGGGCTCTAACTCCTTCGTCCATCCATTAAATTCCTCCATTGTCCGGTCAATCAATCACTCCCGCGGGCAAGCCGAAACCGTAGGATGAACTGCTCGGTCGTGCGAGTACAAGTACTGCAGTAGCAGACTAGCGCCTCATCTCAAGACAACAACGACAATGCCAAGCAATCAAGCGACAAGCATAACCACATGAACACTAATAGAAAGACGCAACCTGTTGATAACCTATCACTAAAATTCACGGCCGCAACTAAAAAGGGAGGGGGAGAAGAGGAGAAGGAAAAAAGACTCCTTCCCCTTTTCTCACTTCAATCATACCTCACTGGTCCGATCCCGTGGGTAATCAACTGCTACCAGCGGGAGGGATTACCGTACTAGTGTTCTTGCAACGCGCAAGTACCAGGAGAGAGGTGCGGGAAAAATTAACCTAAAATGGAAAACAGCGATACGTAGCAGCTTTAGAGCAGCTCGCTTTTTGCGAATTTCGGCGGCGAAGCCCTCATCGTGATGGTATCGATACTGAAGTCTCCTTGGCACCGTATTCTGTTGTGCTTTAAAAGTACACGTACTTGTGGTGATCTTTTCATTCAAGGCAGGGATAGCTGACCAGTACTTTAGAATAATCCCCGTTTTGTGCTCAAAGATCTCTCCGGGCACTCGTACAAGAACTTGGGGTCCGGAAACGGTAACCACGAACTACCAACCCAAAAGCTTGAGAAAAAGATTCGAAAAAAGTGACAGCACATTTCCTGGTAGGGTGGCAGAGGGAGATCCAAATACACTCAGTAGAAAGGTCTTGTAGTTTTGGTTCCGGTGTCTGGTCTCCTGCTGCCCTGAGTCCCAGCTCCGGACAGTTATTCTCACCCCAAGTGAAAAACTGGAATAATTGGAACTCACGCTAGACGTCCAGGATTCCCTTCTTTGGAAAAAAAAAAAAAAAAACAGGGCAAATGAACTCCGTTCTTTTAGCCTTCGTCGAGACAAATACCAGTAGGGCGAAAAGGGGGAAAAAGAAAAAGATACACCCAACCTCACTACGAAAGGCACTCCAACGTCCAAGAAGTAAGCTTTAATTATTCCATAATAGCACCACGCTATCCCCATGGCGAAATTTTTCAAGATGCCATCCGGGGCAGGGGGGGGCCATTCAGGACAGTGGAGGAGAAAAGTTAATGATCCCTCCAGCACAAAATACCGTAAAATCTCGTACAAGTGTAATACACTATGCCCGTAGCAGGGGCTAATCTCCATGGTCAGTGATAAAATCCCCTAAGAAAGATTAGTGCTTTCCTCGCACGGCAAAGCCTAAGCATACTGAGTGTGTTGGATCTCAGTAACTGGTGTTCGCAATTCTGGCAACCTGGTTATCATTCTCGTCCTTTCTTCCCCTTGTCCCTCTTGGGGGTGGTCCTCTTTTTAAGCTCACCACAGGAATACCGACATTGGCATGGACGCCATTGTCCTTCCACTGAACGAGTGCTATTGTATGACTTGGGGACTGTCGCAGAATTCCTACTATGCGGGGAGGTATCTTGCTTCAACGAGATCCGGGATAGCGGGATGCAACTGCAGTGTTCTGCGCCCAGCCCCCGGATTTGGCTTTTGCTTTGATGCTGGAAATCATCACTGGGCACACTTTTGGGTCAACTTTATTTTTCCTTTCACGTTTCAAGCCACCCGCCGCTATCAGCGCAGCAACAAATCAAACTCAAAGGAAGACACAGGTGGTTGCCCATAAGCCAGTGGATAATGCCAGTGGGTAATGCCCACAGAGCAATAGTTTGAATCCTATATCCCAGGTGTATATACATCATGCAATACTCCAAGGTATAGTAACTAGTACGAGAGAGGACATTCAAAAGGCTGCTATGACCTACCGGTACTGTAACCTCTGAAAAACAACGGACGAATCCTTATCTTGGCAGGCTGGCGATTGAAAATTTTGACCTTATTGTCAGCATATACGGAGGAGAAGCCAGGTTGGCGAGGGACAACAGGTACAATTGCCCAGCCCAGGACTCAATTTGTCATGAGAGTCAATGTTAAAATACTGTTGCTTTCGAGGCTTGCCAACAGTCACGTGTTGTCCTTCCGTACATGTCTCACTGGCTGTTTCACAGCGCACCCACTGCTGCTGAAAATTCTTCAACATGGTGACGAACAGGGATACTTGGCAGGCAAAAAGTGAAATGGTCAGAGTAGGGTAACAAAACAAAAAAGTACTCCTCCGATCCCTGTTTGTCATCCGATTGAAGGTTCTCCCTCTGGTGGTGCTGGTGCTGCGTCGAACACAACCCGACCAACCGACAGCAACCAAGCCCAACCCAAGCCACTCCACGGTACCCGTAGCGAACGGGAAATTTTTGACCGAGCACTAGCCCTTGCTCGGCCTGAAACAGGCCACTTTGTAGCCTGGCACCTTGAGCCTGTCTCGGAACGCTTCGAGCTTTGTGATTTGCTGAAAATATTTGTACAGTGCTGAGTCATTTGAGCCCTAGTAGAGAAGGCTGAAATCCGATTTTTTCCAGCCAGGTTCAGCCGGATTCGGCCTTAGCGTTCTTGGCATTGGATTTGACTGTTTCAGACTATCTCCAAAGGTATGATATCCGGAAAAGCATGGCGTTTCCTAGGCTTAAGCCCTACAAGTACTAAGATTTCCGGATACTTTGGAGCGGGCAAGTGCCGTACCATAGTACAGTGCTGCACTCGAGTACAAGTAAGGTGCAATGGGGAAAGTTACTGTAACCCTTTATGCCGCCTTGATTCCCTTTCCCCTCCGCCTACGGTGCCGTATTCAGCTTCGAGGCTTCTTCACCCCTCCACTGCACTCTCCCTCACACAACATCCCCCCTTTCCATGCAGCCTGACTGAAAAAAGAGGGTCGGTCGGGGTAATTTGACTCTGGCGATGTCTCTCCCTCTCCAACTCAGCCATGCATCTGTTCATCCATCCATCCTGACAAGTCTGTGCAGAGTCGAATCGGTTTATATGCATGCACGCACTCTCGATTCAAGGTTGAACCTACTGGTGTGTATTGTTCTCAATTTTCCCTCATGCCGCCCGCTCGCTGGCTGGCAATGCCTACCAAGTCTTCCCGCCCTGCCTCTGTATTTACAACGATTATCCAATAGCTCCTGTTTCACGGCACAAACATATTCAACATCCTTATTTTATCCTGGTAATACTCATCCGGGGTGCACTAAACCAAGAAGAAGAAAAGGAAAAGGAAAAGGAAAAAGAAAAGAAAAAGATAATTGCCAGTTGCCCCTGGCTATAATGCACCTCGTTATGATGAATTTTTTGCCAGAAGGAACAGTGCCTCGCAGCCACGCTAGTAAATTTACTGCAGAGTACAGTGTTATAGTGAACGCCCATAGTAAAAATTAGTGAATGAGGTTTTGAGGTCGGGGGATTCTTGGCATTCATTATACCCAGGGGCAACTGGTAATCAACTACCGGTAATCCGGTTGTTTTACACACACGAGGACAAGGACAAGTAGGGTTGAGATCCTTCCCGCTTGGTGGCCATCCTGTTGGATCTGTTGCCGTAAGGGATGAAAGAGTGGATGGGGTGGATACGGTATTGGGCTCTTGCAGTGCACCGTGCGCAATGGATTTGCAACCCCGAACACGGTGCTGGCGTGCGTTCATCACTTTTGGCCTGTTGTTCATTGACCTCTCTCCCTCTCGCCTCCGCTTGGAGCTGCAGTGGACATGAATGAATAAATGAACGAATGGATGAAAAAGGGAGGGAGAGAGCGAGGGGATGAGAGCGAGGGGCAAGAGGGACTTTTCGGCTTCGTTGAGTAGCCCGCTTCTGGGATTCATGGTCCTGGATCCGAATTTTTATTATATACTATATACATTATATCTACAAGTGCCGGTATATTTATATCCGTCCAGACGACACGGTACAAGGACCATGCATAAAAAAGTGGTAGGGAGCAGTTAATTCCACAGAGAGTGCAAGGGTGTTGATATTGATTTTGATCAGTATCAGTGGTAGGCCACTGGCTTGCCTGGAAATGCAAACTTCCCATTTCTTGACAAAAGCTTGAAGATATTTTTTTAGCAGGTGTATTGAATAAGAGACCAGGTACATCGTCCATCAAATCATCTTTTCAAAACTGGCCAAGGCAAGAGGAAGTAGAGAACCTATAGTATCAGGGTTCTGCTTCCTTGGTGCCCCACTGCCACTAGCATTTTAGTTGCGCACCGTGCCATTATTTATCCCTGACCCTAGTGCGGCCAGACCAAGAAAGTGAGCACGCGACAAATTGAACCTCGATCCACCATCCAACACTTGAAGATTGCTACAAGTACGAGTATATACAGGTAGCATCTCGGGGAACCCCTTGGCAGCGGTTTGTTGGGAAGCACGGAGCTCGCCCTCGAGCTAAACTAATAGCCTATGCAGCTGATCGATAGGTATGTGGTTGACACACTGATCAAACCAGAACCAGTGCACGAGCTGTATCGTTTGTATGGGCAACGCAAGCAAGCAAGCAAGTAAGAAAGGCGCAACGAAAATGCTGCTACGAATACCGTGCAAGTACTGGTATTCGTTTACAGTACAATAAGAGAAAACGGCGGAATTCGTGTTTGATGTATCATATATCTGCTACGGTACAGTTCGGATTGACGAAAAAAGAAAAAAAAAGGGAGAAAAAAGAAAAAAAGAAAAGAGAGAGCTGGCTGGCCCCGCGGCCAAGACAGAAAAAAAGGAAAAAAAACGCCCCTATGCCTGGAACGTAGCACAAGAATAGCCGGAACTCGCTCTTTTTTTTTTCTCTTGGTAAATTTATTCTCCTTCCTTTTTCCAATGTTTCCCCTCGGGAGGGAGTACGGTGATAGGATAAGACTTCTTTCTTTGGCGGAGCTGGCCGCCCCATCAAAACAGAGCTCGGTGTGCTTTTTTTTTTCTTTCTCTCACCTGCCCTCCACCAACAGCATTGTTGACCATGGCTTGATCCTTTTTTCCTTTTTCCCACCGCCTGGGGTCTGATGCGTTGGTGGAACTTTCCGTTCCCCGCAAAAAAAATTTCTTGTAGATGATGAGTGGTTCATGTCAGGCAAGATGGCTGCGTGTTGCGTCTGTCATTTGGATGGTGGTGTGCCTCGTGAACTGTTACCGTTTCTGTTAAATCCCGCTCTCCGGTATGGTGATTTGCATTTTTGCATAACTGCCCAACTTTCACAAAGTGAAAAAAAAAAAAATTTTATGAGTGCGGGGAAAAGGGGAGTCGGCATAGTGCAAGTGAGTAACGGTATGTGTGGTACGGCACCATATACTGCTCCCTTCCTCTACTTGTTCGCTGATGGTGATGGGTGCTCGGGAGGGAAAGGGATTATGCTCGAGTGAACGGCAAGCTCAATGATTAAATGCACGAAGATCCAGAACCGGCGCTTTTATTTTAACCTTATTATTACTGCATGGACTACCGGTGCTCTGCGGTAACATACGAGTGCTACCGCATGTCTGCGGTGAGACATGCGACCGCTGTCCTCTCTTGTTAGGCTTTGTCTAGGCGTCAATCAAGACATCAACTCCCGAAATGGTGTACAATGGATGGACAGATAGACAGAAGGGAAAAAATAGATCTCTAGTCGTTCTTGTTGTCCTGCTCCCTTCCCGAGTCAATCAATCAATCAATCTTGTGAGCTTTTTTTTGCGTCGAATGAATTTGTGGACTGACCGATGCCTTAATATGGACAGAAAGAGGGGATAGAGGAAAAGGAAAAAAAGAAAAGGTTGACTTCCGATGTCTTGCCATTGATCTCCCCTTCCTCTTTTACATCTACCGTATCGTACCATTTCCGGGGAAGAGGAGAGGATTGAGTTGGAGGGATTGCCGCACCCCTAACATCAATATCCTCAACAATTTTTTACTTCTCGTTTTTTTTCCACCTTTTTCCACCTTCCTTCATGCGCGTCAGTTAGGAAACGTAAAGGATCGTGTCTGGCTGGCAGGTGCGCCCGGGAACTCGGGATTCCCGACAAGGGGTTGGAGAAAACGGTGATCCGGCACAAGACTAGTATCGGGAGAGAGTGGACTGTGGTGTGATGGTAATCACAGAAACACGGTACGTGGCTTAGGTGGTGACATATTAATAAAATTTTAGGGAGAACTCGAGTCTCGATCCTGTAATGAGGTTGGGAGGGGAAGAAAAATATATCAAAGTGGCCCCTGTCCCGTATCCCATTGTCACGACACTCTTACCGAGGGGAAGAGGTAAGAGAGTCGTGCACGGTACTGGGACAGGATATGTCTAGGGTAGGGTAGGTTAGGGTATCTAGGTCGAAGAAGGAGGGGAGGAGAAATGGTGATGAGCAAATACTCGCTCTAATAATCAATCTCTACTCGACAGTACCAGTTTTCTCAGTGAAAAGGTGCACAGAAATCTTTTTTTATTTTTAAGAGCGCGGAAAAAGCGCTTCTCGCTACCCCGCCTTTACGAGATGAAAGACAAATGGGAAGACCAATTCTCCGGGTTCTTTTGCATGGCGTGCGTGGTAAACAAATTGACCAGCTCCCCAAACCGCCCTCCCAATGGCGCTGCTCAGGCACATGAAGCTACAGGGGGTATAGAGGCGCGTGGCCACCTCTTTTCTTTTTCCATCCTCCCTTGAATACCCCCTTTTGAGCCCTCATGGTGCGCCGGTAAAGTAGCTTGACCTTGACAATGTTCTTATTCATTCTCCCCCATTCTTGATCATCTCTCATTTGCCCTATTCCCGCAATTGTCCATGTGCTGCTGTCGCTTTTGCCCGCGAGTCAACCGGGCTTATCCTATGATTACTACAGCAAGCCATCACGGGCGAAGAGAGAGAGAGCACTGTAACGTAGAGAAGAGCACAAGTTACGAGTTGTTGCAGCTAACAAGCAGATCTATTTTTCGACATCTCATTCCCTACTGTACCACGACGGTAAATTATCACTATGCTCCACCACCTATCTTCACTTCATCCTTTGTCACTCTGCACTGCTGTGATCGGGGAGAACTGACTCGACGACAAGAAAGAAGGAAAAAATGTCACTGTGATTTAACTGGTTCTTTATTTATGCCTGCAAGGGTATTATAACGCTCTAACTCTCATTAGATCTGCACTATCACACCCAAGGGTTGTGATAATATCTTTTTTTTTTCTTTTTTCCCGGGGGCGGATGCAGTGGGTTTTTGGGCCGCTTGAGATGGGCTCCGGTACTGCAATGCATTTATTTATTGCCCTATTGCTTTTCCGAGGCCCGGTGCAGTACGGTACCGTGGTGACCAATGCCCCGTTTCAAGCTCTCGAGAGTGAGCGATCCCCAACCACGGGCTGGTTGCTTGTAGGTGTACAGTATTATAAGTTTTTTTTTGGGGGGAGGGGGGAAAGTGAGGCCCAATTTGTGAGGCTCAGGCTTGTGAATAGGGTTGTCTACGGTACTCGAGTATTCGGCACACTCGCGATGGGAAATCTGAGATAATGGCAGTTGTTAGTAGTTGTTACTGATCTCCGCATGATCTCCGCGCAAGCCTGCTTGCAGTGCTAAACCCTATATTCTAATTAATGATGGCGGGAATAAACGAAAAACTGGCGAGCAGAGACAAGTAACAGAAGAGGGGATAGTAATTATAACATGTTAGAGGAAAGGTAAGAAAAAGTAGTAGCCGGTGATTGCCAGTGGAGAGGAAGACAGAAGGAAAGTTAACTTGAAAGGCTCTGCAAAGCTACAAACCACAATCAGATTACAGGAGCCATGATATGGGCTCCCTGAATACTAGTAGCCTTCAAGTTTTTGACAAAGATCCTTTAAAGTTTATATAATTGTAAAATCTAGGTCCAATGTTATATAGTTAGTGAGAAAGAACAGTGCTTGAAAAGAAAGAGCCATTGGGTAAAAATAGGAAGCAGAGAGGGAAGCTTGAGTAATAGTAGTATTGCTAGACAGTGTATATTATAATGTTTATTATAGAAAGAAAATAGAAGCTGAAAAGAAAAGTTAAAGATATTGTACATGAACCAGAGAGTAGTTATGAGAACTACAAGATCTTTAAGGAGAATTCTGATTTCTAAGCTTTACAAAAGTGGCTAGTATTAAATAATCTTATAATTTCTCCCTTGATCACTATTTTCCCTATCTTTTAAATCTCTAAGTTAGTAAGATTCTTATATTAATCTCCTTTTGAGTAAAATATTCTTAAGTATAAAAGTATGATATTCTAAAACTTATAGGACAAATATATTAAATAAGATTTTTTATATACAAGTTGGAATTGTTTTTAAGGCTCTGTTTGGCATGTACCAATAAATATTATAGTGCAATAAAAGTTGAAAATGATGTATATGCTAATAAAAAAAATTCAGTGAGGAAAAAATATACATGGAGTTGGCAAATATTTCACAACTGCAGTGAGGAGAAGAGAAAAAAAAGGGTTTATCTTATGTTGTATTCATTACTAGTAGGTGTCAAGCTGTCAGTTAATAGCTGATGTTCAGTTGTTATTATAGCTTAATCATCATGATAGTTATCTAGATTATAACCTTAGTTAAAAAATTTCCAGTCACTGAGGCAACTTCTTTGTAGCTATTCTGAACACAACCCTACAATAAATGTAGAGAATAAAAATGTATAAACACAATAAGGAGATCTCATAGTTTGATACTCAGCACCAAGTACACACTTATATAAAAACTTTTATATGCAAAAATTTATACTAAAAAAAAGACTTTTATGTTATAAAAGTGGCATGCTGAACAGAGACTCAGACTAAATAATAAAGTCTACTTTAAGCTAAAATTCTTCTTGGTAGTAGATTCTTAATCATCTAATAATTAGTTATTAACTTGAATATAAAATGTATATTTGCTAACAATATTTTTTATAGTGTATTTGAATTTTTTTTATATCTCTACTCTTAGCTACTATCTTCTGTTTTGTTAAAATTTAAAATTGGTTATTGGAAAAACTTGCTTAATGTATTTGCCATAACAGCAACTACTATTAGATAATATTATGAGAGGATTTTCTCAAGATAGGAAGCATATTGTATTTTTATCAAAATAACTATAATATATTAATTATATAAGTCTGCTGAAATTTAGAACAAAATTTAATTATTAAAACTATTATAAAAATGTGTGGATATCTTCTAGATATGCAAAGTATTTGATTTTACTTTTAGTTTTATATAAAACCCTTAAATCTTTCCAATAACTTAAAATTATTCAAGTGAATAAATTATATATATTATGTAAGAATATTATAAGTTGTTTGCATACTTGTCAAAAGAGTAATTGCAAGAAGAAATCTCTTTTAGATAAATACTGGTATAGACTTAGCTCTTAGTATTTTGCCAATTTTTAATTTTCCTTTAGTCTGTTGTGATGGAATTGACAAGTCTTTGGCCAAACACATGGTATTGTACTTGTAAACCAAAATTTGCAGGTAACTCCCACTATCTTTGGCTTTATTTCTCCATTATGAGCATTAATTGCTTGTTGGATTCCTGATTCTACCTCAGAATAGTGTTTGGTAGGTAGGATGCATTCTGTTACGGAAAAAAGTTTTGCATCATGGTCATAAGTGGTAATTGACGGGGGGGCTCCGCGCTTTCTTGGTGTGCCGTCAATTTCGATGGTCACTTAGCGTTCTCCGGAGTGGCGGGAACCTTGGCACGGTTACAGGGTGAACCGATGGATGGTCTTTGCTTGAAGGGCAATTAATGTTTAGAGGAGGGGAAGGTGAAAAGTTGACTCTTGTTGGTCATCAACATCACCCATCAGCTTTTCGCCCCTCCTCACCAATAATTCCCCCCCTCCATCACAACTCCTCACCCCCCCCCTTGCTCTACAAATGCCCTATTGGCTGGATCTCAGTAAGTGATTGATTTACTGGTCAGTGAACAGAAACGTCACTGTGGCTGGTTCAACTGAATGAGACGCTATGCACGGGGCTGGAAGTGAAATCCTTTTACAGGTTTAGCATTAGTTAATAGTTTGTGGGACCCTGCGCTCAACGCTGATCTATGTTTTTTTTCATCCTCTTTTTTTTCATAATCTAACACGCTTGACTACTGCGAGAAACAATCTCTATTAGCCAGGAGGATTAGAGGAGGAGGGAGATCCAGGGTTAAGGCGCAGTCAGCAGCAACAGTGGGGATTGCTGGGTTTGTTCTCGTACGTACCATACCGGTACTTGCACCTCTTCCGCTTCCTCCACCATTCATCCTTCAACTCATCCAACCAACCAGCCTACCCTCCACTCTATCCACTCAACCTCTTTCCCCACTCCTTTCCTTCTACCGCTCCAACACACAGTACCATCTCCCCAATATCAGAAAGGTTCAAAGTTGGTTTCCTGTTTGTCACTGTATCTCTTGCTTTCTGTTCTCATACACGGTATCACACTCACGGGCTCACGCCTGCATACACCCAACTTGCCCATCAAACCTACATACGCCTACCGGTGCTGGCTGCGGGCCCAGTGTTTTTGTCCCACTGGGAAAAAAAAAAAAAGAGAAGAGACAGGCAATGGTTTGAGCAAGTGAAAAAAAAAAGAAAAAAAAAATTTGGCTACAGGAACAGACTAGGAAAGGTTGCATTTTCACCCCCGGGTCTCATTTCCTCGACCAACAGCATCAAAAACCTCGTCCGTCGCTGTCATTTCCTGCAATTGGATTGCTCCGCTTTTTCTTCCCCCCCCGCGTCCTTGAATTACAGGAGACACGATACTCCACAGTCCCGTGTCGTCGCCTCCACGATCGATCTGCTTTTACCCTACAGTTATTCTTTCGTTCACCTCCTTTCAAAGTCTCGGAAGGGGATAGTCAATTACGGCGTCGGTCATCCACATCCATCCATCCACCCACCCAACTCATCCACCCATACTCGTACCAACATTTTGTCCATACCTACCTCTGCTCTACCCTTACACCTCTCCACACTCTTTCTGCCCCACTGACCATTCTCGGCACCACAACCACCGATCAAAATATTGTCCGATCCTCGCTTCCAACATTATATTTTGGATTATTAGTGCTTTGCTTAGTCGTGCAACCCTGTAAGCTATTCCCATTTGCCCAAAGTGCCCCGCGGTTTTTCAACTTGCATAATAGAGAAGAGAGGAAGAAGAGGGACAAGAGAAAGCTCACCATTCGCTATTTGATGCAGCCTTGTTCAAAGCTGTTACGCTCCCGTACATTGCGAATCCTCCGAGTTTTTTCATTTGAACATCGCATCCCGCTGGTCCATTACATCTTGCGCTCACCGGCAGTCACTTCCAGACTTGCGAATTATAACAGCCCAACGGGATTTCGACCCTTACCTCCACTACAGACCCCCCTCTCCCTTGTTCAATTGCAGTTGCGATAAAAATACCTAGGGCAAAGCTGCTCTGAAAAATAAAAATAAAAATATATTTACATCGGGGTTTCTGATTTTTCGTGAGCAGTGAAGCTCATGTTGATTCGCATCGGCCGCATCATGGTTCGCATTTAGTAACGTCTACCCACCGGATCAACACATTTTGAACGTACCTAGGAACAAATTACAAACTATCATCGATTACCCAGCGATTCAAGTAATTTTCGATCAGACCGACCCAGAAGTATTCTTTGCAAGTCATATGTCTACTGTCGGGCACCATCAAGCGGTAGGACCTTACCAGCAACCCCAGGAGATGGAAGAGAAGGCCCGAGGCAGGGAAAGGAATAGAGACGGAATGATGGATGGGAGTGGGGGTCAGGCTATCGGTGGCCCGTTGAGCAGCAGCTCGGACCCCCCTTCGAGGAAAAGGAGGAGGAGTAGGAAAGGGCTGGACAAGAAGTTTGAGTGTCCGGAGGAAGGATGTGGTAGAAGCTATTCTAGGGCAGAGCACTTATACAGGCACCAGCTGAATCGTAAGGTTTCCCTTAAGATCTCCTGAACCTTATATTCTTAAAGGGCGGTTGTCAATGGAACTATAAATCCCTTTCCTTTTTTTGTTCGTCTCGTATTGGGGGATCTTCGATAAGAGGATATTTATTTTCCGGCCTCGGAGCAAACGGAACAGCGGGAGAGCCATTACTTTGAGCAGCCAACAGTGCTGACTGTCGATGGGCTATAGATCAACCAAAACAGATATATTTTTGCGATTTCCCTGACTGCAAACGATCGTTCGTCCGTCAAGACCTATGCATGCGACACCGAGATCGCCATACGAATCGGCCGGGCTCTCAGCTTCAGAGAAAGGACAGCCTTCTAAATAATCCTGCAGCAGCAGCCGCTAGGAACATTCTCTCAGAGAGAAAGAGTTCCATGAGTAAGGGCTCTTCTTCTCCGGAATCACCAAACGGCCCGGGTCTCGTGATGAAAGGCGGGGAGGACGAATCCCCTATTATGACACCTAACGGAGTTTCTATGAATATGACTGCGTCCCCTGATACTAGCTTGTCGTCCGCTACTTTACCTAATTCTTCCAGTGCTACCACCCCGAATATTGATAATCGGGCCAAAATTCGAAGAACGACCGCCGATTCTGGACCCGCCCAGCGGGCGACGAATGGGATGGCGGAAATACACGGACAGGCAACTAGGAGATATAGTACTAGTACAGAACATGTGAGATCGAAATCAGAGATATCTCTGGTTGATGTCGGTGCATTATATGGTGGAGGTCAACAGCGTCCAGGATTGCCTAGCAGCAAATCTGATTTCGCCCGTCCACCGCTCCAGACCTCTATGGGGCCTAACCAAACCATCAATGGAATGAATATGCAACCATTATCGGCATCCAGTGTATCCTCTGGAGGCCATTTTTCTGCACACCCCACTAGCGCAACAACTACTGGATCTTCTGTGGCGGCGACGACTGGTACAAGCGCAGGCCCTACGTATGTTCCTCAGACTTCTTTCGCTCCCTTTTCCTTACCACAGCCGGCCTACCCAAATCTTAGCCAGAGCAGCGCCCCCAACCCAGGACCAAACCAGTACATCACATCACCCCCCACGAGCTCATCTTCGGTAGGTGCATCGAATTCTATTGGCGGTGTTACTACAACGGATGTAGATTTTGAGTCTATAGGCATTCCATTCACGATGCCCGTTTTTGGTAGTGACGGCTATACTCGGTCTCCAAATTGGATGGCAAATGATTTTGCTACCTGGTTTTTTTCCGAAGACCCGCAAGTACCTGGTTCTAGGACATCCTCCATTGGTAGTGGCTATATTGATGGTCTCGCGATGGGGGCACAGAACTTCTATATGGGCGACCAAGAGTTCCAAACTCCTAGCTTTTACCCTCACCCGCTGCAGCCGCAGCATCCTATGGCGGTTACGAGTTTGATAGCTCCCCCAAGCCCTCCTCAAGAGTCTCTTTTGTCAGAGCACAAACGACAAGACTTGATGGATCTTATTGAGAACTATCCCGAGATGTCTGATCTTCCGCCGCGTTCAGGTTCTTTAGTGCTCAATTCCACCGAAGATGACTCACATGCTCTGAGTTTACATATGATGCAGTCTTACATTTCTAGCTATTGGCTTCACTTTCATCCCCAGCTCCCGATTCTTCACAGGCCAACGTTCTCGGCCGACAAAACACCCAGCCTTCTCCTCCTCACAATGATGGCCATTGGTGCGTCCCTGATTGGCACCAAGGTGGATTCGAGTGTCGCCCAGGCAGCAACAGCACTGTCTGTTATTCTAGCCTGGAATCTTCGATGGCAGATATTTTCGGATGTGGATTTCCGGCCTCCAGCGAAATTGTGGGTCTTCCAGGCTTTGCTGTTATTGGAAACTTTCGAGAAGATGTTTGCATCCAGGGCCCTTCATGAGCGGGCTCATATACACCATGCTACCACTCTCACACTGATGAGAAGAGGTTCTTCATTGACTGGAAGGTGTGCCTACGATTCCCCACAAAGCGGACGTGATGTCAAGTCCAACAGTGAGAGCGGCAGTGCAGCGTTTTCCGGCCAGTCATCGGGTCCCGCACCAGTGGAGGATGCATGGAATCGATGGATCGTTAGCGAGGCGACAAGAAGAGCGGCTTTTGCGGCTTTTGTGCTTGATTCAACACACGCCACAATGTTTGGTCATTCAGCTGTCTTGGTAGCACACGAGATGCGGCTTCAGCTTCCATGCGACGAGACGCTTTGGGCAGCGACCAATGGGGCCGAGGTTTTTAAGATTGAGCATTCCCTGCTGCAAGCCGGGGTTAAGCCTACGACATTCCTCGATGGCCTGAAGAAGACATTAAACGGGCAGAACGTGCGAACTAATTCTTTTGGGCGGACTATACTTATGGCTGGTTTGTTAAGTGTGAGTTGGCACATGGCCCAGAGGGATCTCCAGGTTACATCTCTTGGTGTGGTTGCGCAGCTTGGGGGGAAGGATAAATGGCGGCAGGCCTTAACCCGATCCTTTGACCACTGGAAGAAAGATTTCGATAGCGCACTAGATGGTATTAGGGCAGGGTCGAGCACGTACGAGGGTTCTAACTATTGTTTGCCCTCTACTGAGGATGTTGAACACGAAACCACTTTCGAAAGTCGGAATGTAATGCACCACCTAGCTCACATGTCAATGCATGTTGATATTGTGGACCTCCAGATATTTGCGGGAGCAAAGCGGTTATTAGGGCGTACTATTATCCCGAGCGATGCGGCGCAGGTTCGCAAACGGGTAAAGGATTGGGCGCCAAGCGCTCGAGCCAGGGATGCTACTTTCTATGCATTACAGTTCCTTTGCCAGGTGTTGCTGCCCGAGGAGCGAGTAGATATGCCTTATACAGCGGACGATGATGATCTCGGAGCACATCGGAAGCTCAGTTCGGCGACCACTGGTGTTCCGATCTATTCCGCACGAGATGACCACCTCTTAAACCGACCATGGGTGCTCTATTACGCCTCTCTTGTGGTTTGGTCATATGGATTTGCGTTGGAGGGCCGGCTCCAAGTTTCCCGGTCACATTTCGCCACCCCCGCTGCTCGATATCAAGACATGAGGGCCTTTTTGCGACGGGTGGGGGGGCTTAGGTCACCAGAAGAACTGGCCAATGTTCGGGATAAGAACGCTTGTTTAGGCCTTCTGTTGACGCTGCACAGCATGTTTGAGAAAGCGCGATGGGAGCTTTTAGTTGAAGCTTCGAGGCTATTGAACCAATGCGTTGCTATTTCCATCGGCGAAATCCAGGTTTAGTGGGGAGGCATTCATTTTTTTGGTATACCATTTTCTTCCGGGGTTCTTCAGGTTCCATCTCACTGGGCGGCATGTTCTGATTTTTATCCTTTTTAGCCTCTGATGGGCAGGCGCAAATCATTTTTTATCTTTTTCATGCTTCTGTTTATCTTCTGGGTCTGGGAGGAATGGCTCTGGTTTGCTTTCATATCTTATTCAGCATCGCATTGTTTTTTTCATATTATTCGAACGTGTTTGACGAGTTCGGGTTGAGGAAAAGGAAAACCCTTACGTATACCCCCCCGCCAGATCATACATGTTTCAGTAAATATAGCATAAATCCCTTCCTGTCCTGTTATGTAACCCCCTCAGACCTCTCTTGTTTTTATGTCGTCTGTACGAATGGGGTATCTATTTTCTTCTTTTTTTTATTCTACTTGGCCTCTCTCAATGCATAATTTCGGTTAGTTATTGCTTCTTGGTCTGCTGGCGTCCACAACCACCCCTCCCCCTCTATCTTCCTATAGGATCAACACTCAACTGCTCTCCCTCGACACGCAATTCTCCCCCCCCCCCTCGTAAGATCAACACAAACAATCTTCTGTTCTGTTCGGTTCGGTACGGTTTGCTTGGTGCTTCGGAGTACAAATGTTCTTGACCCTTTTTTTTTCTTTTTTCTTTTTTTCAACCCTTCATTTCGTTTGCCGCATCTTCCCCCTTTGCTTGATACCGATCCCCCCCTCCTTTTTTCTTGTTTTTTTTTCTTGCTTGCCGTAAGCCGTATCCTGCTTTCTCGCTCCGCGTGAGCGAAATTGGAATTTGGGATGTTTTTTTACTTTTTTTCTTTTGGGTTGGAGAAGGAATGGAATTGGAAGATTGGAAAGATTGGAAAGAATGGAAAGAATGGGATAAGGATTTGATACCCGGATGGATGGGCGATGCATGTTTATGAGTGAATTTTGATACTATTTTGCTTTTCGTTTGAGGTGGGGAGGA
>Ga0307507_10005831_pt1 | contig 19693 bp, 8 predicted proteins | sample 7_EM_MG_FD_207223 | JGI IMG/M metagenome (GOLD analysis project Ga0307507, IMG submission 207223) | Populus trichocarpa ectomycorrhiza microbial communities from riparian zone in the Pacific Northwest, United States - 7_EM | ecosystem: Host-associated > Plants > Roots > Unclassified | place...
CACTAATATACTAGGAAGGTTCTACAATCGCCCGTACAAACGTCCGTATGAACGCCCATACAATCAATCGATCAATTGCCCATACAATCGTCTCTACAAACGTCTCTGCAATTGATCGCCCATACGAACTTCTGCACGTCTGCACATCTACACGTCTGCACGCCTGCACGTGGCTCTGCACGAAGCTCTGCACACCTGCACGAAGCTCTACACGAAGCCCCGCACGAAGCTCTACTAAGGCTCTGCACGAAGCTCTACTGAGGCTCTGCACGAAGCTCTGCACAAAGCTCCGCACGAAGCTCTGCACGAAGCTCCACACGAAGCTTTACACGAAGCTCTACTAAGGCTCTGCACGAGGCTCTGCCCGAAGCTTACCCCCTAGTAGTAGCAGAGGCACTCTGGGCTAAGGGAGGATATTTTCAAGGAAGGACCGAACTACAGCACCTACTAGGTGTTGCAATAGCTTTAAGTAGTAGATAACTACAGATCTATATGGTTTTGTTTATATTAGTAAAGTATTTAATAAGATATAATATATGCTTGTGCTTTTAATAAAGCCTTTTTTAACTTTAATAAAATTGATGTCAGGACTAAGGGATAGCTATATTATAAAATTTATACCATTTAGAAGCCCTAAGTCTTAAAAATAATGTATGAGTTTTTGGTAATAATAACGCGTTATGTGAATAAATGAATTAGATATCCGCAGTCTCCGCTTCGCGGATTTTGCTTGTGCTTTTAATAAGACGCGCCAAACAGCCTCAGACGTGATTGAGCGAGAAGGAAGACGGCCCTACCGTTATTCCGACGCTAGCCAAAAAAAATCACGTCTGAGCTCGCTGAGGTAAATGTTACCCCCTTATATAACGTACTTAATAAGCGAGCTGGCTATATAGGCGGGCTAGCTACCTAACTAACTTTCTATAACTCTAAACTAAGACAACTCTATAACACAAAAAGATATAGTATCCTATAGTACTGTATAGTATTATATAGTATTACCCTCATCTTTTCTATATATATAAGCATTGTGTCCTGTCTTGCCGCAGCGCCTATAGCGCTGTTGCTACGGCGCGTTCCCACTGTAATAAAGCCTTATAGTAGATACTACAGTAAACTTATTAATAGGCTAGGTATGTAGGTAAATAAGAAGTTAACAATATAAATATAATTAGTGGAGTGTGAAGGCTCAGTCAACAGAACATGATTCTATTGGTAGCTAGTAACGAGAATTCCAAGACGAGGACTAGAAGAAGGTCGAGGAAAGGACACGTCTATATACATGGTGCCAAGGCTCGGCTCGGCCGAGCCCCTGACTAGGGTCTGTAACAGTGCCGTAACATGGAGTAGGAGGACAAGTTTAGTATATAGCCGCTATAGAACGCGTTAGGCCAAAGAAACACACTAGTCGTCCTCCTTAACTTTTAAGTGCCTAGTTAACTAACTCGAGGTCTTTATCCCTTAACTAACTAAGTTGCGTCTATCTGTTATTGATAAGGATTTAGCCAATTAGATTAATAGGATCATAAAATAGTAAAGCAATTATTATATAATTATTATATAACCTATTATTGTCTTATAAAGTGCATTAGATTAGAGAAAAGGTATTAATTATATTCGTATATTAATTATAGTATATTTCCTTATGTTTAATTCTAAGCGCAATTTTTGTTAGATAATCTGTAGTCTCCATAAGGCACGGGACACGTGGAGCACGTGCGTGGAGCACGTGCACCGTAAAATCTCTTCTTAAGCTCAAAGCCCTAGGGGCCCCGATCATCAATCAATCAACCCATTTCATCAATGAACAGCTCTATATGCACTATCTGACAATTTTACGCCATTATATAACCAATTAGACAAGTTCTAAAGAAGTAGGGGTCAAGTTGCAAGACCGTAAGACTTATAAAATGGTTGTGGAAACTTCATGGAAACATGTGTAGTCCAGTAATGGCTCTGCTGTCATTTCATGTATTATCATTGCAAGACAGTATCAGTTAATTCCGCAAGGCTCTCGGTAATAAAGGAGTGGGTGTTCGTTCACGTAATAGTGTGACTTCTTCTGGGTCGAATACTAAATTTGTAATATTCCTAGGTTGGGAATGACTTTTACGATCAAGTAGACATTTTTCTACGCTTCTGGCTACTAGTACATCTACTCGTCGTCTAACACAGCTTCGATAATGCTGCTATTCGCATTGTTTATTCCATGGATCTTTAAAATCCTGAATCCACCCTGGCCAAGCAAACGATGCCATTGCTCAATGTTCCGCTCCTTACCGGCAATAAGAAGCATATGTATATCCCGGAGGACCTTTCTCATATCGGGATTGCGATCTGGCAATACAAGGTCACAAATGAGTAGCCGAGAATGCGAATAGCCTCGCATAGCCGGGGCAAGATTGCTCAGGATTTGAAGACAATAGCTATCGGGCCAATCATGGAAGATTGACTTGAAGAAGTAGTTCGCCCCTAATACCAGTCAGTTAACATACCAGTTTTGTAGGAGTTAATCATAGAATGCATTTAGACAATTACTAACTCACCCTTAATAGGCTGTTGCTCCTTAAAGAAGTCGTATGGTTGTAAGGCGACTTCACCCTCAGGGACCACAGTGCCGCCCTCCAGCACTACTTTCATATCCTCCAAAACAATCCTGCCTTTCATATGAGGATAGACGCTTCGAATTTCATTGATAACGTGGCCTTTCCCTCCACCTACGTCTACCAGTACGAGACCTTCCGCATTTGCTTCCAAACGGTCAAATGGATACGAAGTCACGACCTCATTCAGCCCAAAAACAGCAGTGATAGTCATTGCACTATTAAAAATTGCCATTCGCTCCGGCATTGTTTCTAGGATATCGAAAACACTGGCATCATGGGTGCTATGAGCGAAAGTAAAGGGACTGTTCTTAGCATCTTCAGGATTCTTAAACCCGTGTTTGAGATAGTACTTTCCAGCCGAGAGGGCGTGCCCCTGCAACATGTTATCGAATTGGTGCCTAGTCGATGCTTGCGCTGGAGGGGTGGTTAAGAAGCGTGAGAGCGGCGTATGGCTGTAAGCCAGGAGCCCAGATGAGGAGTCTGACTCCTGAAGAATATCAAATGCGCCAAGCATGCGTGATATGCGCAGGACAAATTCTTCCTCAGCATTGGTCTTCTTTGCAAGCTCCGCTACTACCAAGGGCTCGCCAGAGAGCGGCAAGGCGCCAAAAAGCCCCATCTCCACTGCGATACGGACCGCAACGTTAACATTGGGCCTGAAATTCAGCTCCATGAATTGCTGCTGTATGGGTGCTGTGAGTCTAGAGAGTTTAGCCGAGGCTGTTTGAAGCCTTTGGAGGGCTTGTGCTTTCTCTGAAGGTGTATTCGCTTTTTCATATTGGCTTATTGAGGCTTGAATGGCTGTTGACAAAGACGAAAGAACTGGAAAAGGAGGTTCGAGAGGTGGAGGCCCACTGGACGCTACTTCCGACATGGCAGCTGACAAGATTCCACACTCTTTATATAGGCACCAAACAAGGTGTTCAGATATGTTTTTCGACACGGTCAACACTCAGATACCTCTACCAACGTACTTATATGCGGGGTGTTACGAACCACTAAGAGTGCCTTCCTCGGCGATCTTAAACGCCGACCCGCCGAATGGACGGAACTCCGAGGCTCGGTTGATTTCGGGGCGCAGCTCAGCGTCGGCGTGAAGCTTGGCAGGGTCACTGATGGGGGTCGGGGAAAGCTGAACGGGGTCACTGATGGAGCGCCGGAAAAAGATCGGCGGGATCACACTTTTACCCATACAGAACGCGGTGGATGTAGGTCGGTCTTACCACGCTAAAGGGTGGGTCTACCATAAGCGCTAATGCACAATCCCTGCACTGGGCAGCCTCGGCTAAAAATATAAGATTACGTAGTTAACGGAGCCCAAATCGCTTATCTTACTATATAACTTACCTCCCAGCTCTAAAACAGAACCAACTATTATGGGTAACTAGTTATAATATATTTATAACGTATTTAGAATATATTTTAATTTAAACAGATTTATCTAATAATTACTAGCCACTAGATATTTCTAGTAATTATAAAAATAAGTTTAAAATTAATTTAGAAGACAGTATTCTTAGGTTAAAAGATTATATATTAGAAGAGAGTTAAATATAGCTGCAAAATTAGATTGAGGTAAGTTTTTAATATATTTTAAATATATTCTAGTCTAGTTCTAGATATATTTAACCTAAAGTTCCTTATATTACATTTCTTATTAAGGTATTTAGTAATCCTCTTACTATACTTATAATTAAGGATTATTTAAGCCTTTTAGAGTACCTATAGACGCTAAATAAAGGTTATTCTTACTATATTAACTTAAAAGGCATAGATACATAAAAAGCCATATAGGTAAGTTAATAAAAATCTAAATTATACCCTAACTATATTTATAGCTAGTTTATAACGCGTTTAGATCTAATATAAAACTAGATAAATATATACTTCTAAGCCTATAATGTCCATTCTCTTAAATATAAGAGGTAAAAAATATATAATATGTTATTTAGGAGTAAAATACTACAAATATCTTTAGAATTTATTATAATCTTTAAGACATACTATAATTTTTAAAAAGATATAAGGTTTAATATAGAGAGAACGGGTAGTCCTAAATAGAAGCGACCTAGATATTTATAAATATAATATAAATAGGTACGGAACTGGTTCTAAATATATTTAATACTTAAGTTAATATAACCGAATGGTTTAATAGGTTTGGTAACCAATATATATACTTATAGTCCCTGTTAGGGCGTCCTTGCCTAATATCCTATCTCTACGTGCTATTTAATATCGGCCCTAGCCTTTCTACTTAACGCCTTTTAAGGCTTTAATTTTAACTTCTTTGCCCTTATTTTAGCCTGTCTTCTTTACCTCCTCTATACCTTAATTAAATCTATATTTATAAAATTTATATTTAGATCTACCGCTACCTACCTATAACATTTTGGGCCTTTAAGGTCTTTAAGCTGCGATTATAAGGTATATATTTAGGCGTCTTTATATACAGCCTCTATAGTAAGTTGCTTAAGTTATTAACTTCCTTTTTATAAAAGTAACTAAGTCTTTTAATTAAGTATATACTTGTTATAAGGGCCTTAAATTATTTAATATATAAGGCTTTTAGGGTGGCTATAATATTAAACTAATCTAGGGTATAGGACTAAACGGTAAACCATTAGCAAAAGGCTCCCTAGCGCCGCTAAAGAACCTATAAAACCAATGCCTATATAGGATTATAGGGGCCTATAAAAGGACACCACATACCGCACTAGAACGCGAAGTAGCAGTACTACTACTAGATGTCACGGCGACTCAGTTAATCGAGACTCTAGCACTGTAATACAATGAGCGCAAGCCTGTACAATTGAAGTATACGTTTATTCCAGAATATAATATCTTAAAGCAATACGCGAACTTGCACCTACATAAGGACAACTTCGTTCCAAAATGAGGCAGAAAAAAATCCGGAACGAGCCATGCACCGGTATGAAGCAGGCCAGCACTACCTCCAGTACGTATATACCTTCGCCTCCCAATGCATTAGCGGTTCCCGACCAACCCACTCTCTTGGCACATCTCGATTCTGGGTGACTTCTCTCCAATCAGACCTATCCCTCTCTGGCCAATTCTCCACGAAATATTCGGTGCCGGGTGTCTTGTCATCCGAGAAGTTTGCTACGATAACCACTGGCGCATGGTTCGGCGCTCCACGCTTCCAAGCCATAATTTTCCCACCTCGACTCGTATCGACATGAATGAAATCCGTGTTGTTGTCACCAAGGGCAGGACATCCCTTCCGGAGACGCACAAGATTCGAAACATATGAGAAAACGCGAGAACGCCAGTCCTCCGTCTTGCGCGCGTAGTCCACCGGGTCAATTTGCTTCTGCGCAATCGGGCGGTCATGTTGATCACAGAACTCCTCGCCAGCAAAGATCATCGGGATGCCGACTGCTGTTAGGAAGCATGCAAATGCTAGTTTAGCGCGTCTTTCAATGTCTGTGACGTGATTACCGTCAAGAAAGTTGAAAAGTCGCTCTTTTCGGAAGCCCTCGGTGTCATGCGAAGTGATATAGTTTATCGCTTGCGCGCCATCCGTGAATGGATGGTCGCTGTCCAGTGTACAATTAACCATCTTGCGGACCGTCCAGTCGAAATCGTCACCTCCTGTAGACTCACCCAAGATGGCGGCCCGAAGACGGCCTTGAAATGGCTCATTCCAGAGGGCATTGAGGGCGCCGCTGGAGATCATGTCGATCGGATCGCTGAGTTCCTCACCAATGACGAGGAATTTGGCGTCGGATGAGGAACTATATCTTGATCGGTATAGCGCCCATGCGTCCTCCTTGTATGCTCGAATAAAATCGTAACTCGCGATATTGTTCACGCTGTCAAGCCGGTACCCTCCGACACCGAAATCTGACATCCACCGATGCAGATGTGCTCGGTGAAAGGCCCAAGCGGGGTGGACATTTCCGGAGTTGCCCGATTGTGGATCGTAGGTGTTGGTGTTCTGAATATAGCGCCAGTTTTGCCCACCATAGCCGTCTCGGAGCTGGTTCGTGTGAGACTGGTAACTGTCTGGGTTAGTTGGTTCATCTCTTGGATCGAGATGAAACTGCTTAGAGGCTATGTGTATATATGGATCATGCCCAAAAGCCATCACGACGTCTAAGAATAGCCGGATATTCTGCGAATGGATTTTCTCAACCAATTTCACCAAACTCGAGGCCGTGCCAAGGTCGAAGTCTGGAGCGAAGTAGTGAGCGGTAGCATAGCCCCATTCGCCCATCGGTTTTGCATCCGCAACAGGCAGTAACTCGAGCGCATTGATGCCTAGGTCAGTTAGAATAGCTTCATTGGCAATTGGTGGAATATCACTGAAGCGGTCGCCAGCAGTTGCCAAGTCAAATAAAGCGAGGACATCAATGAAGGTGCCGACATCAACTTCAACGGCTCCAATCTCTTTGGGTTTAGCCCATGAAGCTGGGAGTTCATAGATGACCAAGTGATTGTTGTCTGGAATGGCGTCCTGCGCTGGGATTGCTACTACATCTGGCTCATTTCCGTCTATGTCGCATGGCCACAATTTATCATTGCGGAACTTGATAACAGCACCTGGCTGTACTCTCTCTTCTCGAGTTTGCGTAATTCTGTAATCTACGGTGTACGCGATCGGATCAGTGACTTGGATTATTCCTAGATTATCTGCCGAGGTATCCTCAACCTCGAACCAGTAGTGATAAATTTTACCGTCCTCCAATGGTGGATCGATGTCATGCGGATCGAGTTCCCAAAGGGCAGGTTGATTCGAGGTCACGAGTTGACCTTGAAAAAGCTTATTGAAAGTAGCAGGGGGGCCGAGGTCGAGAGTCCCTAATATCAATTGAGGAGGTTTTGCTCCAGCTGACTGAGCAGGTATCCAGAGTACAAATTTTTCTCTGCGACGTTCCAGGATATCGAAAGCCATCTGCGAATTTGTGAGGGTAGACCAGCTAAGCACTAAGATGTGCAAATCAGATGAATTGCTTCGGGTGGAGGGGGGTAGTTCAGAGTATAAAAATAAGAGCACATTAGGTGGGAAGAAAAGCTGGTTGACTCATATATGTTCAAATGACATTTGAGGGGATCAGAGCTGAAGACAGGCTGAAAATTCAGCCGTAAATTCAGCCGTGGGCGCTCCTGCATGAGCTGAACCTTTCATGCAGCTGCCAAGAGAGTCAACACATAACAGCAACTTCCATATTCTATAAGCAAAGCTGAGCTGACATCCCCACGCTTTTATATTTGAAAAAAGCAACAATTGAGTCACCAGCTTGCCCGAAACTTGAATGTTCATACCAGTGTTGTTTTCAATATTTTTATTATCAATCTCATCAATCAATATTGCTTATCGATAATAAAATATTGATTGATTGTATTATCCATATTTCTTGGCATTCTGGTAAAAGCCTTGGCACCTACTTAACTCCACTAAAACAGCCCTAAATTATAATAAGGACTTATTTTATAGCTCTAAAATAGAACTATAAAATAGGTATCTATTTATAGAACATAGCGCTATATTGGTCAGGCTATAGGGGGTATATTGTTTTAATAGGGCTAGTAATATATAGGTAGCTTATTTAAAGCTTATAATATAATATATTAATTATTAAAACTTAGTAAATCCTCCTTAAGTAGTAATTAGGGCCTCGTAGCGTTCCCTTATACTATCTATTAGTAAATTAAGTTAATTAGCAGAAATTGCTTTCTATGCTTCCTTTATCCCTTATATCATTAATATAGTATTTAAGGTCCGGCTAATTATTAGTTAGCTAAAAAGTTATGTGCTTAGCCAGCTACCTAGTATATATTCGCGTATATATATAGCGCCACTAGCGCCAAGCTGTGGATATACGCGTATTAAAGACCACCTGCTAATTAAGCCGCTAATTAACGCTGACCATAGAGTAATTAGGGCTATTAGAGCCCTAAGTGTATATAAAAAAGTCCTCCCTACCTAACCCTTGATCGCGACAGTATGTTTACTATTATACCTACTATATAAAATAGCGCTAACAACCACGTAGAGATTAATATCGCCAATAATGCTAAATTACACGCTAACGCGTAGTATGTCCTCGTCCTTACGCGTACCACTAGGCCTAAGAATATATCTTTAGTATACAACCTAAAGTAGAAGGAGTTTAAGGTAAGAAGGATATAATACCCCCCCTCCCCTTCTCCCTTATCTTCTCCTAAAAGTGTTACGCCGTATAGCTAATGCGTTATCTGGCTTTAGGCTTATAAATAAAAGCAGTACTATAATAGTAATACTATTATTATTACGGCTCTAGCAGAAAACGGCAGAACTTAGCTAGTAGAACTTAGTAGAACTTGCAGTTATATAACTAGAGGACTGCATAAAAGAACCCTACTTTAACCGGCACTGCTTTTCTTCTTCTTTTCTTTCTTTAGCTTTAGATCCTTATTTATAGACAATCTAATTATATAGGCTTGCATGCGTCCTACTTGCTATACTTATGCCTTAATTAACTAAGTGTGACGGCTCGCATAAATGCCTCTGAACTGAAGCTTGTGGATTGCTATCTAATAAAGATACTAAGCTAAGGAGGAGGAAAGGTGGCCGCGAGGGCTTATATAAACAAATAGGTAGCGCGGGCCGCCAAGGCGCTAACAGTAGACGAGCCAATAGTAGGCGAGAAAATAGTAAGAAACAGTACCAGACAGTATTAGACAGTATTAGACAGTATACTAGGTAGCAGAATATGGCAGAATATAGTAGAATTTGGCAGGTAACGCGCTCTAGCACTGTTATATTACCCCCCCCCTCCTAAAAAAGCCTGCCCTTAGGCGTTGTCTAAGCTCCCTATTATTGTCTAAATTATCATAATTATCTAACCCTTCTTCCTAGCATTTAATCCAGCTATTTAATTTACGTGGTGGTCTAGGGAGGTTAGAGTAGGCTAGGTGAAAATCCTATAGCTTATAGGGGGAGTACTTAAAATCAGATGCGGGGTACCACTTTGGGTTATTATTATGGCCTACCCAGCTTGCGTGGTATTTTAAGACATTACGGACCTTTTTTACTGCTAGGATTTCTTTAACTTCCTATTTTTCGTCCTCTATAATCTGGATTAACGGTAGGGGATTGTTATACTATCTAGGTAGTAAATTACCTATATCTTTTTATAATCAGTCCAGAGAGAAGATAGGGTGGATCTTTATTAATTTTAGTGGCTTAACCTTAAAAGAGTGTCCTACCTTTTAAAGAGTCTTATATAGGCCAGCCATTTAATAGTCTAGCTTGCGACTCGGCCTCTGGGTTTTTTTAGTTCTTTATTAACACCTATACCTTATCTCCTACTTAGAAGTCTACCTCGCGACAATATTAGTTTATATCAGACTCCTTCTTCTCTTACGCCTTTTTTATAATTGTTTAAGCCGTCTCCTAGGCTCTATGCATTTTCTTAGTAAATGCCCGGGCCTCTTTATAACTAAGGCGTTCGCGGGCCATAGTGGGTTTAGTAGGCCTATCCTAATTAAAGAATGTTTATAGTGTATACCTATAGAGCAGTTTAAATAGGGATATCCCTATACTATTATAGGGGAGTATAAGCTGTGCGTAGTCCATTATAGGTAGTAATTCTAACTAGTTGTCCTAATAGTAGTCTATAAAGGAATATAGTCGTTGGTTAAGGTACTAGTTTATAATCTTAGTTTAACCGTTAGTCTAGGGGTAGAATGCGGTAGAGAGCTTAATCTTAATCCTGAGGATATAGTAGAATTTATTTTAGAAATCTAATATAAACTAGGGACTATAGTTAGAAATAATTAATTTAGGGGCACTGTAGAATTAATAAATATTATCAACGTAGAGGCGGGCTATATCCTTTATACATCGGGAAAATATTCGCAGGATAAGATTTAAGTTATCTCATAAATCAGACCCCCGGGAAGAAATTGCGCCACGGCGCGGCGCTAAGGGCTAGTGCTGCGCTTGTGGAGTCCTGCAAACTCCTAAGCCAATAAGATTACCTTACCCTAGTCCTGTGGACTCCTGCAAACTCCTGGACCAATTAGATTACACTAAAAGGAATTTCTCCCCGAGGGTCTAAGAGCTTATGGGCGCCCTTTGTATAAGAACTTAATGTTTCTTGTTAGGCGATAACTCTTCTATTATAACGCTGTATCTTGTACCCCAAATTAACTCTAAAACATTTGTAATCGGAATTAATCAAAAGCTATTTACTTACTCTATCCAATTAAGAAACAATGGACGTCGCCGGCCTAATATATATGCCCCCACCTGACGATTCGCGAAGTCCTTTATCTAGCGCCCCTTTTAGCCCTCTTTTACCTCCTGACGGACACCTTAACGTACACCCGGATAAATATTCTGACAGCGATATAGACTACCTTGATAATGAGCTTGATAGCGACGCTATTAAGGCTCTTTAGCCTTCCTCTAACAAACCTTCTCCTACTCGCGGTTAATATAATATAAGCTCTAGGGAATGGCAGTCTACGCAATTTAAGCTATAATAGGTGGCTAATACACTCCGCCGCGTTTAATGGAGTTTTCGAACCTTTATACTTACTTAGGCTGGGGCAGAAAAGGATAAGGCGGTCATAATTTAGCACCTCCAATATGCCTAACTATAACAGCGACAGCGTATACTAATGCGTGCTGTGGACGATCCACGTATAAGGGACATCTACCAGCGTCCTTCTTTAGAAGATTCTTTTGCTATAGAGCTTGATAATCTTATCCATTAGCCCTACTTTAGTTAATTTGATTATACTATAGACCTAAAGACACTAGACTTTAAGCTAGCCTTTAGAACTATCTAGAAGGTTACTCTAATATAGCACGCTATTCTTTTAAAACTTATAAGCAATTAGCGCGCCTACTAAGCTAGTTATAACGCTACACCTTAGTCTGATGCGTTATTTAGGCGATTGTTTGCTATTACTAGCATAGTATATTATTCTTGGGCCAAAAAGCGATCTAGCTTCCTCTCTTTAATACTAAATATCTATTTAATAGGCTCTAGTATAAAGCGGCGGGTAATTAAGACTCTATTAGGGCTTGGAATATATCACAGTTATTATTAGGCTAGTTAGTTAATGGTTAAAGTCGCTAAGGAGGCAGAAGTATAGTACCCAACTTTTATAAACTCCTATAAACTCCTAGGCCAATTAGCTAACTTCCTTAGAGACAGCTCTAGTGTTAAGTGTTTAGTAAGTAGGCAGTAATTGTCTATAATAATGTTAATTTTAAGGACAAAAAACGTGACGAGGTTGTGGGCTATACAGCTACTATATAGGCAATAACAACGGTAGCTATTGTTTTTTGCCCTAAGCTACCACCTTTAGGTTTACGTCAAGACATGCATAATCCAAGAATACCACTTAGGCTTAAAGATATACTAAATGCCCCTAGTATATCTGGTAAAGATAATAGGATTGGGGTAAATATCACACAAAGCCTTATATTAGATGCACTTAAGAGAATTCATACAGATAGCGTTAATACTGTATTTAGAGATAGTAATCGCTATCCTAAAATGCCGAGTATATATTGTCTTCCTGTGAATAAGACTACGTTCTGGCAATTTGGCGCTATATTTAAGGACAAGGGTACTATTAAAGGTATATATAGCGTCTATAAAAGTATATTTCTAGACTAGCTTAGTTTATATATACTAGAAGACCCTACTAAAGCTAGAGCTGTCTGTAACAATTTCCGTAATTAACTCTAGCTTGTCTATAGAGACTAACTTACGGTAATCTATATTAGGGCTGTTAAAAACAAGCAAACCTAGGCTCGCCGACTATATAACCGACGGGATTGGCTTCTTGGTATACCTACGTGGTTCCATATCCAGATAAACTTACTAAATACTATTGTCCATATATATTAGGCACCTATTGTTTCTAAAGAGGAGGCTCATTATTGCTTATAAGCTGATACTACTATATAGGGTCGCAGTTAGTGTAGTTAGGAGAACGCTAAATATTACCTAATAGAACTAATTGTTGCGCAGGGCTTTACGGCACACGTAGTTACATTATTCTATGCGGTAATGCGATGTAAGGGCTACCTTATTGCCTCTAGCAGAGACTTCTTTAAGCGAATGGACTATATTACTGACGCTATTAGTTCTCTTACACTAGATCAATTTTTAGAACTTGTTAAAGACGTCCGTCTAGCCGCCTTTATATTAGATGTGTGGAATGGCAATAGCTCTAATAAGCAACCGTATAACGATATTGAATTCCGGACAATGTGTTATATACTTTAGGAGGTTAAACTATTTCTAACTATTCGGCATACTGTTAAATATGCTAATATAGGTATGCTAAGGCACTTTGTTAACCCTCTTATTGTTTACTTTTTTGGCGCGTCCCAGCTTAACTATAGCCGCAAGATGTTATTCTATTAATAGAATCTCTCCTTAGTAAACACTCCTAAATTATAGTATGCAATACTATCTTCTAGGCTTGTTAACTGGCTTGGTAGGGTTACTATATACAAAGTAATTAACCTCGGGCTTAAGCATCTTAATAGTAGCTGTAAGATTAAGATAAAGTGTTACAAGAACTTAACCTATAATGTAAATATTATATTTAACCGAGTATGTCTATCTAATACTTAGGTTAGGGCGTTACGTAAAAGAGTAAAGGCTATATTTGGCGAGCATATACCCGGGACTTATACTACTGCTGCTGCACTACTAGATATGTTTTTACTCGCTTATACCCTCTTTACTTCAGATCTAGCTAAACCGCGGAGTACTAAATAATTGGCTAGTAGGAAGTTTTTTAATTCTCATAACATCTTATAAGAAGGCATTGAGGTGCTAGTGGATAAAGTTAATTAGTTTAACTAGCAGCACGTCCAACAATTAGATACGCTTAAGGGGTTATACCCTTCTAATACCCCAGATAATCTTAATAGATTTGCTAATATAGAAGATTATACTAACTAGGTTAGGGAGGGGTTAAATAGGGTTATTAATCTAACAATTAACCTTATAATAATTAACACAATTGACCTTATAGGAATTAGAGTAGCTAACTAATCTCTAGACTCCTATAAACTCCTATAAACTTCTGCAAACTCCTACAAACTCCTAGACTAATTAAATACCTATATTTGTTAATGCTCTAAACTAGTATACCTACAATAACTGCCTCTAATTCTTAAACTCCTATAAACTCCTACAAACTCCTAGGCCAATTAGATGCCTATGTTTCTGTTTAACTAGGCTAACTAATCTATACAAACTTATACACAAACCTATACACGACCTTTTACATAACCTTTTACACAACCTTTTACATAACCTTTTGCATAAACTTTTACACGAACTTTTATATATAAGGCAACAATAGAACCTGGTAACTATATTTAACCACCATCTACCTATACTACCCACTGGGCAACTCCAGGGCTTCTATAACGCCTTACAGTTAGGCCTGTATTAGATAGTGCTATTGTCTAGAATTACCCCTCGGATTAATATAGCCGGATTAAAGCTTGCCTGCAAAGGATGCCTTATAGTTTAGCCTACACTAGACAGCATTATTGTCTGGGTTTTACCCCTTAGATTAATATAGCCAGATTAAGGCTTACCCATAAAGAACATGCTATAAAAGCCGCCACTTTAGCATACCGGAGTGCTAGAAAGTAACGCCAACCCCCCCTTCCCCTTTATGCCGCAATGCTACTGCCGCCAGGACCTAGTGGTGGACTACTAAACGGCTTATACGCCGCCAAAGACCTTAGCCCAGGAGGTAGGGGCAAGGGATCCTTAGGGTCCTTACGCTTACGCTTTAAGAGGCTGCACCCGCCAGAATAGGCCGCCACTTAGCAGCGAGCGCAGGTGTCCCCAGGCCTACTTACCTACTGTGCACCCTTTTTAGAGTACACCCAACACTCCTCACTTAAGGCTTGGTAGGCAGTGCATTGCTTACTACCTACCAACTCCACCCCTAATTCCGTCTCTATTATCCAGCCGATATAGCCCCAGTCTCTCTGCTTATTTGGCCCTATAGCCACCAACCCCACTGCTAACTGCGACCACCATTTACCTTGGGTGGTAGAGGCGTACGCGGCAGTCGCCTTGCTGTAGGGGGCCCAAGCCCACGGCAGGCGGACGGGGTCGGCGCGCTAGGCGAGGGCAAACCCGGCGGCAGTGAGGGCCGGTAGTGGGAGGGCCAGCAACGGGGGGAGGGCTAGGGCGGGAGTAGGAGCAGGAGCGGGAGCTAGGGCCGGTAATAGTAATGGTGGTAATGGTCTATAAATATATGTAAGCTAAGTATATACTATGCAGTTATTAATACTTACGGCTTCTCTCCTAACTCCCTACCGCCAAACTATTTATCCTTATTGTCGTTGTCGTCGTCGTCGTTAGCGGCGGCGGCGGCGGCGGGCGGCGGCGGCGGCAGCGCTGGCGGTGGTGCTGCTATTGCTATTGCTGCTGCTACTACTATTAGGAGGGGAGGGCGGCGGCAAGGGTAAGGGTAAGAGCGCCTATTAAAACCAGTTAGTTATATCTTATAGTTAATAGTTAGAGTTCTAATACTAACTACGTCTTAACCCAAATTCTACCAGACCGAAGCTGGCAATAACAAAGGAGGGCCATAGCCCGCAGTATTCTCTCCTTATTAAGGAGGATGTTGGGGGGGTGTGTACGCACCTAGAGAGTAGGAGGAGACATTTTAAAAGCTTTTTATTAAAAGCTTTAATAGGAGACGGTTAATAGGTGTAAGTATAAAGAATAATTTTGAAGTAGTTAAAGATATTATTAAACAAAATTAGAATTTTAATTTACATTTACTTTAATATTCTTAATTTTCTGAACCACTATAAACTCCTGGGCTAATAAAAATAATATACTATCTCCTGCAAACTCCTGCAAACTCCTAGGCCAATAAAAACAACATACTATCTCCTACAAACTCCTATAAACTCCTGGGCCAATTAAACATATTCTATATATTAATACAAAAGTTCTCTATACCCTTTGGAGTTGCTTGCCTTACACACCCTCTCTTTAAAATAGGTGTAAAGGTTAGTATTTTATTAGCATTTAAATCTCTCTCTACTAACGGCAACCGACGTATTAATGGGGTAGTAGGCTCTATACTTTCACGCCTCTACCTTTGTCTTTTTTAACTAGGAGTAGCGCTTTTTTATATATCTAATGCATTAACAACTGGCTGCTGGATATTTAACTGGCTGCTATTAGGGCTATTCCTAGCAACGTTTGCTCTTAGAGTGTAAGCTTGTTTAAGCTATCTTATAGTAGGCTAAATACCTTCCAGTACACTATTAGGTGGGATAGGTAAGGTTAGTAATGGCAATATTAGTATACTAATAACTCCGTTAACCCATTCTTCTAGTCGTAAGGTTAACGGCAGTATACCAACTCTCGCTATATCTAATAACGTACGCTCATTTGCTCTGGCCGTCTCAATTATATGCAACTATGCAGCCCTTAACACCTCTTATCTTGCAACCTGTATGGTAAGAGTGTCGTCCCTTTTACGAATAGTTGTGGCGTAATTAGATGCACTGGTATAAGATTCCTAACTCTACTGGCCTTATAGCTCCTATAGCTGCTGTTGTTGCTTTCTTGCATGTCTTGTATCCTTTATTTTAGTATATAAATCGTTAACCTTTTTAACAAAGTACTGAAGTTGCTCTATTAATAGTTGCCTAGATTTCTCTCTATAAGGCTATGTCTAAAGTAGAGGAGCTTTAGCATAGAGATAATTAAAGGTTAGCGTGTCCCAAAAGTCCAGTCCCAGTTTATACGTATACGCAAGCTGCCAGCGGCATATTGTATCTATATACGCAGATAGCGGTATAGGGATGTGCCTGTATATACTGCTATATAATGCTTCTGCCCGCGTAGTTGCCCATTTATTAATAAGAGTTAGGGTAAGGTAAGCTCGCGTACTATTTCTTAGCTTAGTAATTGGTTGTGGGATATCCAGAGCCTAAGTAAGAGTTGGAAGCAGTGCTAGATTATAACGACTGTAATATTAATCTGGCGGTACGCGGGTAACCTAAACTTGTAGTAGTAACTTATCCTCGCCAAGGTAAGTTAGAAAGGCCTTTTAATGGTATATACTGTTGATTATTTCTATCTATATAGCTAATAGCCTAGCGTAATAAGATATCTCTGCCTTGCTCCAAAATCTAGTCGTTGTAGCTTTATTAATAGGAGTAGGAGCCTGGTTTAAAGCTAATATCTAAAAGGAAACACTTTCCGTATTACTTACGTTGCTGGGTGTATAGCCGTTGGCTAGTTGACTACGTGCTATTACTTAATTAGCTGGTAGTTAATTCTAATATAGCCTGTAAGTGGTCTTCTAAGGTGCGTCTGGTTATAATTATGGCTGTTTAATTTCTGGTCTATTAACACCTTCCGTGTTAAAGGCCTAATATGGCAGAAATATGTAACCTTTGCTAGTTTAACCGTAGCCCCGTCTACCATAACTAAGACGCTGCTAATAATCTGCAAGACTCTTTATAATTAGAAACTTCTAAAGCGCTATTAGTTTAATATCTAGGATATTAATACCTATGCTAAGAGAGGTTGTTGCCACTATAATTCTTATAGACGATGAGGATTTCTTAAACTCTTTATATTAAGTAGTACGATTATACTCTTAAATATATGCAGTATATACCTGGACCACATTGGTAACGCAATAGGCTTTACTATTAGCATTAGTAGTATACTGTTTGTTAGGTGTAAAGGTTAAAGTCTTTACAAGGAGTGCTCTTTAGAAGTATGCCGCTGCTTCCTAGATAGACTAATGACCGTCTATAAAGACAATCGTCTTTGGTATTTGCTCCGGGACTATAGTATCTAAATTTATACACGCGTTTAATAGGAAGTATAGTGTGTTTTATAAATCTACCTTGCCTTTACCAAGCGGTAGTACGCAGATTGAGATATTGGGGCGATTTATAGAAGTCCTAATAACCTTAGTCTGGTATATGCGGTTACCTATAGAGCGAAAACTGGCGTTGCTAAGAACTAGTTGTTCTACCTTTTTATTAAGTGTAGTAGAATAACCAAACCAAACTACATCCTGATAAAGTATTGTCCGTAGCTCGCCTAATATTATAAACATTAGTTAGAATGATTCCTATTGCTTTACTAGATAACACTTATTAATTGTAATAAGTCTAATCCTAGCCTGTAGTTCTGGGCTCTTTAACGTATCCTAGAAAGACTTTAATAAGGCCTGCTTAGGACTAAGAAGTACGTATATATATACACCATCCTTTATTTTTTTAATTAGGGCCCTGTCTAGGCTCCTACTCTTGGCAGTAATAAGACACGGATTAGAACTATTAAGCTTCCAGATATTATCTAACTGTTTATTACCGAGCTTACTTAGTGGGACTATCTGGATGGTAATCTTGCCTATTAAGATTGAAAAAGTATAAAAAATAAGACTCTTTCCAAAACCCATGCGTGTAATAAGAAGTGTATTACTAAAACTAAATATTAGACGCCTTAAGGTGCGTATCTATTTAAAATAAGGGGTTTGAGGGCGGCCTCCTAGGTTTATATGCTGGAGTATTTATTTAAGACATGCTTTTAGAACGGTTATCTATAATAGAATATTTTCCTTACGCCAAGCTTCCTTAATAATAGATGGCAATTCTTCTAGGTTTATTAAACTAATTGCTATAATACGACCTGGTTATAGTGTTGGGTGTAGACAAATCTCTGCCCTAGCCGCCCCCATCTTCCGCTGACCCTTATACTATTTCTTCCTACAACCGCGATTTTGTTTAGGCATCTAATTGGCCTAGGAGTTTATAGGAGTTTGTAGGAGTTCGTGGGAGTTTATAGGAGTTGAAAAGAACATAAATTGGCTATGCTCTAATTGGTAACAGGTGGTATGTATAGAGGAGCAACGCTAGACACGCCCTAGGGTCCTATATATAAGCGATCTAATTGGCCTAGGAGTTTGTAGAAGTTCGTAGGAGTTTAAAGGAGGTTATAGGACTTAGCTAATAACAAAAGTAGACATAATATAGTTGTGGTGTAGATAGTAGTTGGAGGAACGGTTTATAAGTAGTATAAACATTTAATTCTTAAATATGGTTAAGGTTTTGCATGATATATCTTATACCTTTAACTGCGTTATAATTAGCTTTTATATATATAGAATTAAAGACTATTACCTTAAGATTGAAATGCATCGAACAAAGCATTAATAACTGTTGGTGGGGCCTTGGTAGAGCCAGTTAAAGTTAAAATATGTGATCCAAAATATTTAAATCTTACTAAAGCGACGCCTATAAGCTCTCAGACGCTCCGTAGAAGATTTTGTTAGGTGATAGGGATGCGTAGGGGGCTGAAATTAGTGCGCTGTTCTAATTGGTCCAGGAGTTAGCAGGAGTTAGTAGGAGTTAGGGCGCTATTCTAATTGGCTTAGAAGTTTGCAGGCGTTTTAGAGGGTCTATGTGTTATCCTATGTCACGGAACAAATCTTCTGCGGAGCGTCTGATTTATAAGATAAGATTTAAGTAGACTTTGATTTTCGCGTTTCGCGTAATTAACATGCAATTTAACCAACTTAACACGCAATTAACTAACTTAATACGCAATTAACCAACTTAACACGCAATTCAACTAACTTAATATGCAATTAACTAACTTAATATATAATTTGACTAACTTAATATGTAATTAACTAACTTAACACGCAATTTAACTAACTTAACATGCAATTAACTAACTTAACACGCAATTTAACTAACTTAATATGCAATTAACTAACTTAACACGTAATTTGACTAACTTAATATGTAATTAACTAACTTAACACGCAATTTAACTAACTTAACATGCAATTAACTAACTTAACACGCAATTTAACTAACTTAATATGCAATTAACTAACTTGACAACTTTAAAAGTTAAATAATACGCAGTTGACCTACTTAACAACTTTAAAAGCTAACTGTTGGAATCACGGTGGGGGGGGGTTTTTGGTTTCAATCGATTTCTTCTTCCTTTTTCCTCTTCTACTTCTACAGGTGGAATTTGATGGATCTCCTGAGCTCGCTTAGCTCACGTGGTCAACCCAAT
>Ga0307507_10005832_pt1 | contig 19682 bp, 5 predicted proteins | sample 7_EM_MG_FD_207223 | JGI IMG/M metagenome (GOLD analysis project Ga0307507, IMG submission 207223) | Populus trichocarpa ectomycorrhiza microbial communities from riparian zone in the Pacific Northwest, United States - 7_EM | ecosystem: Host-associated > Plants > Roots > Unclassified | place...
ATAATACCAGATACCCCTTTACTATATATAACGCTACCTAAGTCTCTACGCCCCTAGCAACCTTATCTACCTAAACTACTACTATAGGGTCTAATATACGCTACCCTAACCCCCTAATCTTCTAGGGCAACCGCAAGGAATATAGCTACTAGAAGATATAAGTCCATAAAAAACTAACCTAAAGCGCCTACCTTTTTCCTATAGAAGATGCTAAGATTAGCTATATTATTAGGCGAATAAAGGGCATCCTATTTAATAGGCTCTTTGCTTAATAGGAGACTAGTAGTCCCTAGAAGTAGCAGTCTTACTAGAAAGCCCTTAAGGACCTTAATTAAATATACCGCGACTATAACCTAGTGGCTATTAGTTGAGCTAAACTATATACCCTAAAGATAAGTCCTACTAAATTATTTAATAAGTTCTATCTTAAATTCTAGGAATATACTAGAGTCCTTATTTAAGACAATACCAAAGACTAGGAAGATCTTCTTAAAAAAGTTACTTATTACCTTAGTTACGCAGCCGCCAGTTATAACTATAATAATGTTTATAATATAGTAGTAGCCCTATAGAAGATTAAATAACGGCTAAACTAGATTACTACTGCAAACTCCTACCTAAAGACCTCCCTATAAAAGCCCTTGGGACCTACTAAACTACTAACGCCTACTACCCTAAGTAATATTACTGGTTTTAATATTAACCTCTCTATACTAACCTTCCTATAGAAGCTACTAGATAGAGAATATAAGCTACTTTAAAAGCTAAAGCGTTACTATAAATGCTATTAAGAAGGCTATTATAGCTATAGCCTAAACTGCCTAATAGCTAGGTTTAGCAGCTACTGCCTAATACCTAACCTAGTACCTTAAATACTAAATATATTACTATATACCACTACTATACAAGATAAAAACGTAGTAATAGTAGTAAAATTAGATATGGAAATGGAAAACACTAAGCCCTAGCCCTAAGTTATAGGCTAGGACGCCTTAATAATAAAGGGATCTATATATTAACCTACTTAATAGATAACTTAGTAAAGATAAATAAATGGAAATAGATAGTTTTATCTATAATAGGAATTACTTCTAAAAAATAATATAAAAGCCGTTTTATAATTAATTGTGGAGCTATTAATAAATTTATAGACACCTAATTTATGCGTACTTATAACTTACCTACCTTACCCCTTACTAAAGCCCGCGCCCTATAACTCGCTAGTAGTAGTTATACCGTATAGAAGATTACCTATATAGTATAACTCTACCCAGATATAAATGGGCACTAGGAAGAGCTCTAGGCCTATATTATACTATTTACTAACTACCCTATTATCTTTAGAATAAATTAGCTTAAATAACACAACCCTACCATTAACTGGAAAAAGAGAGAAGTAACCTTTTACTTTAAATACTGTAGAGAAACTTGCCTAGGGTATAGTCTAGCCACCTTTACCTACTTTTTAGGATATTAACCTAAGGAACTTATTATTATCCTACCTATAACCAACTGCCACTATATAAGTGCTACGGCCTTCTACTGCATAGTATATAGAAAAGACTAGACCGTTACTACAGCCTCTTAATTATAACTATATAAGCTTAATAAAGAATAGAACTATATCCTCTATAGTAATAGAATAGATATAGTCAACCTCCTAGAAAATAATACCCCTATAGAACTCTATAGACTTTTACCTTTAGACTTTAAGAAGTTTATAAAGCTTAAAAAAGGACTTACTTATAAGGAACTCCGTAAGCTCCTCCCTAAAAGGTACTATAACTTTATTAACGTATACTTATAAAAGAGCGTAGATATACTCCCCCCATATTAACCTAATAACTATGCTATAAATACTAAATAAGGAAAAATGCCACCCTATAAGAGACCTTACTTAATATTAAAAGATGAACTTCTAGTTATTAAAAAGTATATTAATAAGTACCTTAATAAAGGGTTTATTTATCTTAGTATATCCCTAGCAGCCGCCCCTATCCTCCTTACTAAGAAGCTAGGAGAAGGTATTTAATTCTATATTAACTATAAAGGACTTAACGCTATTATAATTAAGAACTAATACCCTATACTATTTATATGTAAGACTCTTAAGTGGCTTAGCTAAGCTAAAATCTATACTAAGCTTAATATTATTACCACCTTTAACGGCCTTTAAATACGGGAAGGTAATAAATAGAAAACCGCATTTATATCGCGCTTTAGCCAGTTTAAATATACTATTATACCCTTTAGTATATATAATGGCCTAGGCAGCTTCTAAAGCTATATTAATAACGCCTTATAGGACTACCTTAATAACTTCTACTCTATATACCTAGATAATATACTTATTTATAGTAATGACCCTTTTAAGCATATTAAGCATGTTTAAAAAGTTCTATAGCGCCTTAGGGACTTAGGACTTTATATTAACTTAAAGAAATACGAATTCTTAGTTATAGAAGTAAAATACCTTAGACTAATTATTACTACTAAGGGTGTCCATATGGACCCTAAGAAGGTATGTATAATTACTAAATAGCAAATCCCTAATTATATTAAGGATATATAAACCTTCCTTAGTTTCGCTAACTTCTATTAAAAGTTTATATATAACTTCTTAGGTGTTATAGCACTACTTATAGTAATAATGCGAACGAAAGGCCTTTCTATAAAAGGAAGAAAAATATATTTATATTTTACCTAGACGCCTAAATGCAAGAAGGCGTTCTAAGACCTTAAAGATGCTTTTACTAAAGCACTTATCCTAGCTTATTTTATACTAGGATAATAACTCTATCTTAAAACTAACTTCTTAGACTATGTTAACGCAGGCATCCTCTCCTAGATAGGTAATAACGGCCTCTTCTACCTAGTTGTATTCTACTTATCTAAGTTTATACTGTAAGAATATAACTATAAGATCTATAATAAAGAACTTCTTGCTATTATATAAGTGTTTAAGGAATTCTAACCGGAACTCTTCTTAGCAGAACCTAACTAGCTAACTAAAGTCCTTACAGACTATTATAACCTTAAATACTTTATAACTATAAAACAGCTAAACTAATACTAAGTATACTAAAACGAGTTCCTCTCTGGTTTTAACTTTAAAATTGTATATAGGCTAGGAGTATAAGGTACTAAGCCTAATAGCCTAATATGCCGCTTATAAGACCTTTCTTAGTCTAAAAATAACCTCTATAACTAGTTTTAACAATAAATAATTCTAAAAGTATAAAATTTGGCCTTAGGTATACTACCTATAATAAAGCTAACTATACCTTAGCTTTATATAATAGAACTAGAGTTATCTCCTAAAATTAATAAGCTTATTACTATAGTATATAACACCTCTGTTAACCTATTACTGCACTAACTTATTACCGTAAAGACTGCCAGCACCTATATAATGCCTACTAACCTTTAAAGCTTAAGCTAGATTAATATAGCAGCCTTAAAAGTAAAAGAGAATAGGCTTTATTATAGATGCCGCCTATTTATTCCTAACTTAGAAAATCTATAACGGCAACTAATCTAAATGGCCTACGACCTCTAATTAAGCGGCTACCTAGGCAAAGGAGGAACCTATAAGCTTCTTAGCTGATACTACTTCTGGCCTAAAATAATAGACTTAGTTAAATGCTTTATAGGCACCTGCTATAGTTATAAGCACGCTAAGGCCTTTAATATAAAGTACTAAGGACTACTGCACCCTCTACTAGTACCTATATAATAATAGGTAGATATTGCTATTGATTTTATTATTAACCTACCACCCTATAAACAATGGGGCTGTACCTATAAGAACATCCTTATAATAATATGCTGACTTATAAAAGAGCGCCACTACGTCCTAACTAAAGGTATAGCCGTTAGCAACGTTACTAACGCCTTCCTCCGCGAAGTCTACCAATTATATAAGTTACCTAACTTAATTATGTCTAACTGAGGCATATAGTTTAACTCTAATGTATAGAGACGAGGCCGTCGAAATCGGACTCTGCACCTGTATATAGTGACGGCTACGAACCTGGGTCTTTAAAGTTCAGACCCAGAGCCAGCGCAGAGACGTCGCATAGCGTGCGGACAGGACCTAGTGGTGGTTGTAGGCGTTAAGGGCAGTGGTAAAAAAAATTCGGATGGTAAGATCTTAAAAACCACTACTGTTGGCCCTCTACAATACAACAACTACTACACTGTTCTCCTATCCAGGGCACCTGTACGATCTAACATGGATGCTTAGTATTCAATAACATCCCCTAACCCCTAGTTGAAGGCATTAATGACCTCATATCAACAAACGAGCGAACAAACGAACGAACGAGCAAATATACAGCCCCTCCTAACCCCTAGGGCGATCGCCCACAGAGCATGCGGTCACTCACCGTACTGCTATAATACTATTAAAACCGGCAGCCGGATAACCCCGTACGGTTTTCCTTGTCTCCTCTCAACGGAGTAATGCCCTTAGAGAGGGCCTAGTAACTGGGGCCTAGGCACAAAAGATACCCAGATATACACACACATACATCCCGCTTTCAGCTTTCAGTATTAGGATAGTAGAACGGATAAATCCCCCTTACGCCTTTGATAGGCCTTAGGGGGGGGGAGGCAAGGCGTATATAGCAATAGTCAACAAGAGATAGCATATAGGGGGTAGTTAAGATACGGGACACAACTACAAGCACACAGCAATTAATTGGCAAGGCCTAGCTAGGACGTAGTGAACCCTGGCTTTAAATAAGCTAGAAAAGAAAGCAGTGGTTCCCAAGGAGTTCAAAACATCTAAGGAGGAGGACGTAGCTGTAGGCCCGCAGGGCCGCTGCTATATGCAGGCATAGCAATTCGGGGTTTTTTATCCTACTAAGGTGGCTTATAGGGTTTTTCCTCCCCCAGTTCTTATAGTCCATTAACACGCATATTAGGAATATTAATTCTTTAAGTTTAGGGCGCTATTATTTAAAGCACCTAATAATTATAAGCAGTTCCTTGTCGTATATTTTATAGTTTAATTTAGTAGGGATAAGTTTTTAGGAGAGAAAGGCTACTAGATATAGCTTACTATTCTTATTATATTGTAACAACACCCCCCCTAGCGCATAATTAGACAAGTCTGTTTTAACGGTATATTTAAGGTTAGGGTTAAAGTAAGCGAGAATTGGAGTAGTTGTAAAATAACGTTTTAAGTTATTAAAAGCTTATTCGTATCTAGCGGTCCATTTAATTTTACGTTCTTCTTTATTAGGTTTACTAACGGCTAGGCAATTTCTAAGAAGTGGTTAATAAATTATTGATAAAAATTTGCAAATCCTAGAAATCTTTAAACGTCTTATATATTGCTGGGGCTTTTTCAGTTTACAATTACCGCGACTTTCTTAGGGTCTATTTTAATTCCGTTGCGGGATATAATTAAACCTAAGTATATAACCTTGGACGCGTGGAACTTGCATTTCTTAATATTGCATTATAGGCCCGCATCTTATAAGCGTTTAAGGACCATTTTAATATATTTTTGATGTTCTAAAAGCGAGGATAAGTAGATTAAGATATTGTTAATATACGCGGTAATAAATATATTAAGGAATTTACGTAGTATATTATTAATGTATTACTAAAACGTACTAGGACCGTTCTTTACGCTAAACGGTATTACTAGGTATTTAAAGAGTCCCTATTGTGTATAAAAAGCTATATACTTCTTATCTCCTTTATATATATAGATTTTATTAAAGGCGGCAACTATATTAAGCTTTATAAAGTACTATGCTTTTACTAAATAGTTAAGCGTCTCTTAAATTAAAGGAATTAGATATTAATTTTAAATCGTAATTACGTTTAGAGCTTAATAATTAATATAGAATTTTAAGCCTCCTCCTGGCTTTTTAATAAATAATATAGGTAAGGCGAATGGAGATTAACTAGGGCGAATAAATCCTTTTTCTAGATACTTGTTAAGGTATTATTGTATTATAAGTAGTTCTTCTTATAATATGCCGTATAGCGGACTAAACTTTAGTATTATACCAGGTTCAAGTTCTATCTTAAAATTATGCTTATCTTGGTACGGGGCTAGTTAGTCTATAAATTATTTTTTAAATTTATTAATTAGGTCGTGGTACTCTTTAGGTACAAGAGACTAAGGATTAGGATATTGTTTCGGTTCTAGTGCCTTCTTAATATCTTCCATAGTTATAGTAAAGATTTTATAATCTTGTCTTTTTGCTAATAAGATAAAGGGCGCGGCCTATATTATACGAATTTTAAGAGGTTTTAATAAAACATCTTTATATTCTTTACCATAATTAGTAGTTATAGATTTATTGTGTTAGCTTAAGGTTTATAATAAGGGTAATTTATATTATGTTAAATTTAAATAGTTATATATATGTTTATAGGGTAAATAGTTTTTTAAGTAATAACTTCAATAATAGATTGTACGGAACTTTGGTATTTATTTAACCCAGCTAATTAAAGGGTTGTGTTATTTTAGCTATCCGTGTCTAAGTATTATCTTGTAGTGCTTTAAGGATGTTATAAATAGGGAAACGTATTTAAGGTGTTTACTATTAGAACGTTAGTTATGTGACGTGGTCACGAGACCGCGAAGCGAGGCTAGCTAATCCGACCTTGGAGCAAACCCCTATCTCTAGATAATCAAGAACTACTAACTTTAATACCGCATACGTACCACTACAAGTGATATTCGTGCACGTTGATAATGCGAGTATACTGATACACTGATACTGATTAGTAGACGTATAGATTAGGAAATACGCAATAGCTAGCGCTTAAGAAGTAGTACTAGAAACAGTTTATAATCGGCTAGTTCTTGTCTGTTTTATTAAAGGAGAAGACTATAATTTCTACTTATGCTTGAGAGAATTTGTACTGGCTTTACAGCTAATATAATAGATTTCTGAGAGAATAGCAGCCTTGCTAAGAACCATTCTATAGGCCCTACGACTGTAGAAACGTATATATAACCCTTAACCTTGACCTTAACCTTAACCTTGACCTTGACCTTAACCCCAACCTCTGTTTAAGCCTTAACCCTTAAACTCTTAGACTAAGGACACTCTATAGGCCCTAAGGCTGTGGAGAATACCTTAAACCTTAAATTTAAACCTATAGACCTCCTTTCTAAAAATGGATCCTAAATGGGCCGAGAAGATCTTAAGGCACGGCAAATGCTATAAAAGATGAATTAGGAGAATATGTAGAAATAAAGGTCTATGTATATATATAAGAGAACTTCATAGACTATATATTATGGATAGTATTTAAGGAGGAATTTAAAGGCTTTACTACTAAGGATTTTAGACGCATGCGAATTAACATAAGAGCAAAACTACGCACTTATTTACTTAAGAGGGGAGTGTATGTGGGAAGGCACAATAATAGATATTTAATCTTAGAAGCACTATTTAACCTCCTTTAAGAGGAAGAACCTTATAAATGGACAGATAAGGAAATTATAGGAGCTCTTAAGGAAGTTAGTCCTATGATTATAGTGGTATTATAAAAACAACTTAACTCTATATAAATAGCCCTGATGTTGAATTAAGCTATACCCCTGTTAGCTATAGCCTTTTCAGTTCCAACAACCCCCTTTTGCAGCCCACTACCTTCCTATATGGTGCCGACACCTGTAAACCATTAACTACCTACACTACCTCTGACGCCTGTGATTTAGCCTATAGCTATAGCTATAACGCCTAGAACGCAAATACCTACCCCTATAATACCCCAACTAGCTGTTACATCTACACCCTAGTAAACTGTACCAATCGCTACCTAATAGCAAGCTGCACCTACCTTTACCTAAGATTAACTACTTACCCTCCTCACTTAACTCCTATAGATATAGAATTAGTAATTATTGCGTACGGCAACTGCCTCTACCCTCCCTCTAGTAGCTACTCCTACCCCACCTAGTCCTCCTCCTGCCCAGTATCTTTACCCTAGTACTGCTAATACTGACCCTGCTATATACCTGCCTATGTATAGTAAAGAGGTAGCTACTATCGCTAAGATCTATATAGACGGCTAGAAGTACGATAGAGTGAGTAATAGCTTTGACTTTAAGTTAACCATCTTCTATAATATCTGCAAGAGATCTGGATTACCACCAGAAGGCTACATAGTGGCCTTCCCTAGCATGCTAAAAGGGCTTGCTTAGGACCACTACTATAATAGCAACCTTGAGTTAAGACCTTTTACTGAAGCCTATAACTACATGTGATAGTTTTTTAAAGGGCTAGAATACTACCGCAAGAACCTTACGGAGTGGAACAGTATAACCCTCTAAGGAGTTATAGATGAGAACCCTAATAAGTTAATCTATTAGAATTTCCAACTGCTTATAGATAAATTGCTAAAGTAACGTTATGGACTATACCTAGACTTCCGTATAAACCGCATCTTTATAAATAAGTTGGTTACTGCTTGCCAGGGAGTACCAGTATGCTATATTGCTGTTTTTAACCCTTTAGAAGACCTTTCTTAGTTAATTAGTAAGCTATAATCCTCTATTGTTGCGTGGGAAAAAGAACACCCCTTATAGGCCTTAATAGGACCATCTCACCAAGCCTTTTTTATGGATTAATGTTACCATTAAAATGACCAGAGTTGAGACCGAAATACTAATCGCTATAGTAGCAATTGCTTTTATAGAACCAATGGCAGACTAAAGGCCAAGTGCTACGTCTATAAGAAGGAGGACTGCCGTTTGTGGAAATATATAGAAGAGGAGCGTAGCCGGTCCAGAGATGACTATAGGAGATGCTTTATTGATATTAAGGGCCGCAATAAGGGTAACTTTGACAACCACTTTAAGCAATATATCGCTGCTTGCGAAAGAGATAAAGATAAAGATTTAGACTTTAAAGCCTATATACAAGACGCTGATGACCCTAGGAGCGATGCTGGAGAACCTAATAATAGTTCTACCTATATTACCTGTAACCGACTACCCATACACCGCCAGAATGCCAATCTGACTCGCCTGCATATTGACTCGCTCACCGACTCGGTCACTGACTCGGTCAAATAACTCAATCAATTACCCCTTATTGTCTACACCTTTTATGTATATATACCACCTGATTTCCATAGATTTAGAATCAAGTTGCTCACTCAATTCTCCCAAACTGCACTGTTACATTACCACCTTTGGAATACTTACTATAGAGGAAGCAACCTTTATAAGCGTAGAGCTAGCTAATAAGGCTTGTATACACCTGCTTATGGCTTTAGAACTTACTACGGAGTTTACTACGGAACCTTACACGGAGACTAACCCATTCGCCTATAATACGGCTACAACTATAGTGTTATAATACACCTCAACGGTCTTTATGGGAGTTATGATTAATATAGGTGCTTTACGTAAGTCTATAGCTGGCTACGGCCAATTCTAAGCCCTATAGGCCGTAGATAAGTCTATAAGTCTTAACACGTTAACTAAGGGCCAAGTAACTGTCCAATTTGGGATTGGAGCCTCTATGTTTATCGGAACTATAGACGTTAACAGCCCTGTAGGCAAGGTATAATTCCATATTATTAAAGCAGATACTCCTTTCCTACTTTGCTTAGTAGATATGGATAGACTCTATATTAAATATAATAACCTAAAGGACGTCATTATTACTTACACTAAAAAGGTGCTAGTAGTTAGACGATTTGGCCACCTGTTTTTTGTATGGAGCTTCTCTTTATAGTCTTATCTAGTTAAGTCTTTTAACGCGAACTCTTGCTACTTAACTAACGTAGAGCTATGACGTCTACACCGTTGATTTGGTTACCTATTAGTTAATAAACTATAAAAGCTTCTTAACAAGACTGGCTATGGCTATAATACTGATAGATCTGCTATTAAAGAGCTAATTAGACTCTGCCACTACTGCTAGAAGTTTAGCAGATCTCTAAGTAGATTTCGCTTTACCTTATAAGACGACGTTAATTTTAATTATAATATTATCGTTGACATTATGTATATTAGCGGCTCCCCCCTACTATACGTAGTTGACGAAGCAACTTGATTTTAAGCTGGTAGATGGCTATAAGATATTAGCGCCAAGCATACTTAGGACATTTTACGAATGTGCTAAATTGATAGCTATTTAGGACCACCAGACTTAATTACTATAGACGCTAGAAAGAACTTTGTTAGCAAGGAGTTTAAGCACTATGCTGCTACTATAGGAGTAACTATAAAGTTAGTTCCAGTTAAATTACATAATTCCATTGGAATGGTAGAGCGCTACTATAGTCCGCTATGATGAGCCTACTAAATCATTACAACTAAAATCCCTAAAATTAGCAAGGAGATGGCCCTATAAATGGCTTTTAAAGCCATTAATAACACGGCTAGCCTAGAAGGCCTAGTCCCTACACTCCTAGTCTTTGGAGCCTACCCCTAAATAGTTAAATCAGACGCGCCATTACCTTCAGTTATACAGCGAGCTGCGGCCATTAAGAAAGTAATAGTGGAAATCTAGAAGCTACAAGCTGAATGACAGATCGCTGACGCTCTTAATATGCGAAATGGATAACAAACTAACGCTATTTACAGCCTCCTACCTAGTTCGCCTATCTTAGTTTGGAGAGAAGGCAACACTGGCTAAAGTGGTTATTGGGACGGGCCATATATGCTGCTTGCCGTTGATAGTAAGACCTGCACTATAAAGCTACTAAATGGGCCTATAACCTTCCGCTCTACGGTTGTGAAACCTTACCTACTGGACCCATAAGACTTAGTTAAACCATAAGAGTCTGTTAAATCAGCTAAACCAGTACCTTTACTAGCTGAACCTTAATTGTTACCTAAAGCTAAACCACAGCTACCGCTAAAGCAAGGCAGAGGTCGCCCCCGTAAATACCTATTATTTACGGCCGTCGCAGACACGGCTGTTACGGACGCTATAATAGACATAGGTGCTCTTATAGGTGATATTATAGATATGGCCGACATTGCTATCTACTTGCAGGATAATGATACCGCAGATATGGCTAACACTACTACTTACTTATAGAACGATGGTAATACCTAGTTTAGCGCTTTACGGTAAAAGGAGGTCACAGGCCTACTTAAGAAAGGCGTCTTTAAGATTATCAAGCTACACAATATACTAAAGGGGGTTAGACTCTTTAATTCACGGTTTGTTGACGAGATTAAGAATAAGGGAACTAATAAAGCCTTTAAGAAATTATAACTTGTTGTACAGGCTTATAATAATTTAGAGAAAGAGCTAGTCCTTACTTAGTCACTAACAATTTAACGAGTTAGCCAGTAGCTGATTCTCTGTATCGCTGCTATACTACTATAGATATGACTCTACCTCTAAGACATCTCATAAGCCTATGTCTAGTCTACTACAAACCTAAATTGCAAATTCTATATACAACCACCACATAAGCTAAATAAACAATTGGGAATTAATAAGGACTCTGTTCTAAAGGTTATAAAGCCACTTTATAGAGTGCCTAAAGCTGGAAACTACTGGTTTAAGATCTACCATTTACACTATGTTAATCAGCTACGAATAGACCAGTCTATGTATAACCCTTGCTTGCTTTACAGCAATAAACCTTTTAGAATTGTTGGCTTATAGATTAATAATATGCTGTTCCTTATAGATAATACCTTTATAGAGGCTAAATAAAGCGAACTATATAAGGCTAAATTTATGGCTAAGGAGCGAGAGCAACTGACCACTAATATACTAGTTAAGTTCAATGGAGGACTTATTTAATTGGCATAAGACGAGAGTATTACGCTAATGTAAAGGCGCCAGTGTAAGAACCTTAGTGTAGTCAATACTGTGCCGGCAGACAGCACTAGCTCTAGAGAAATTATATGTGGCCTACTTACGCTAAAGGACTAGTATATTGCTTAACGCGCCAGAGGAGCCTATATTGCCTTAGTCTGTTAACCAGAGGCTTTATTTAACTTATCCTTTGCTACCTAGGTAACTAATTCTAAAGAGGCAGACGCAAAGGAGTTAAATAAGCGCCTAAGTTGGCAGATTTAGAACTCACATAGAGGTCTTAAGTTTGTTAAATTAGAGGCCGAGACCCTACAGCTCTTAGTCTTTATGGATGCTTCCTTTGCTAACAATAAGGACCTCTCTTCGCAAATTAGCTACGTTATTATACTAGCTAACGCAACTAAGAAGGCTAATGTCATCTATTAGAGCTTAATTAAGTGTAAAAGAGTTACTAGAAGCGTTCTGGCTTCTAAACTCTATAGAATGGCTTACGGCTTTAATATCGCCGTCGCTATTAAGTCTACGGTAGATAAGGTCCTACAGATTAACCTCCCGCTTATGCTTTATATTAATTCTAAGTCGCTATATAACTATCTTATACGACTTAGAACCACATAAAAAAAGCGATTGATGATTAATATAATGTGCCTATGACAAGCCTATAAATATTGGCAGATTACGGAGGTTAAATGGATTAATGGTGAAGCTAACCCTATGGACGCGATAACCAAGGGGAAGCCTTATATTGCCCTATAGTGACTTATTAACACGAACCAAGTTGATATATAGGCTATAGGCTGGGTGGAGCGTAAGAAGTAATAGAAGGTGGTTTACGGGTTATGACGGTGCTGGGGTATACTACCTACTATATTCTACGGACCCTAAATTCAACTAGTTAATTAGGATTTTCTATCCCCGGAATGGAAAATTACTATTGGCTTGCTTACCACTAGCGCCTTGGCGGCCCTTGCGATATATTAACCTGCTACCTCTAATAATTCTTCTTCCTCTTTTCCTTAGCTTAATATCTTTATAATATAGCGTTCTACAAGCTTTGGCTTGGAGGCATTAGTATAAGCTATAACACTGGTTATATAATTACGGACCTATAAGAGGAGCGTGGAAGCTATTGCGTATTAGTTAGACCTCTAGCTATTACGTATATGCTACAAATAGTCTAGAAATAGACTTAACTTTAGAGTGTAGATTAGCCTTCTTTTTAGAGTTGCTCTAGTGTCGGAACGTTAGTTATATAACGTGGTTACGAGACCGCGAAGCGAGGCTAGCTAATCCGACCTTGGAGCAAACCCCTATCTCTAGACAATTAAGAACTACCAACTTTAACACCGCATACGTACCACTACAAGTGATATTCGTGTACGTTGATAATGCGAGTATACCGACATTTACCTATCCACAATTTTATAAAAGTGTTGTGCGTTATTTCGCTATATATTAAGGGTTTGCTATTAAAGCCTTATAGGCCTTAAGGCTTATTAAGTTTCTTTAAATTTAGGCGTTAAGTTTCCACATAGTTTGTATTAATAAAGCCTATACTAGTAGCTCCACTGTCTATAAGGATTTATACTTCCTTCTATTTTCTAAGTATTTAAATTTCGCTAAGTATATTGAGGGAGTTATGTTATATATTAGCGCTAAAAGAGCCTAGACACTTATACTCTTCCACTTTTTATCCTAAGACGCGACTTGGCTTTAGGATAATTTGTTTCTTAAGTTAACTAAAGGCGAGGTACTTTGTAGCATTTAAGTACGATTTATAGGGCGGGTATAGTTTGAGGAATGAGTACGACTTAAGGAATGGGTATAATTTAAAGATTAGGTATAAGTTAAGGATTAGGAGGAAGTACGGCGGACTTTTTTAAAAGGGTAAGTTTGGCAATGCTTTTAAATATATCCTTTTTTACCACATCTAAAGCATTCTCTATTTATGGCTTGAGTTTTTTATTTGTTGGTTTTTAGGGGTATATAGGATTAAGCGGCATTAAGGTCTATAGGGTTGTATATAAGGCTTTTAGGTTTTGGAGATAGATTGCGCTTTAGGGTATATACTAGTTTCGTAGAGTTTTAAACGCAAGGTATGGTTAACTTTAGAGAATAAGTCTATTTATTGTATTAAAGGTCCTTATTAATTTGTTAATATATTATAGCAAATTTGGATAGGTTTTTTGGCAGTTCTCTACCTACTAACTAGGCTCTAATCTTATCTAAAATAGCTTGTTAAAGGGTAGCAACTCTAGCGGCTTTATTCTAATCTAGCTCGCCAATAAGGCCTAAAAATTCCAAAAAGAAGCTGGTAAAGTCTCGGTTCCATTGTTATAGGTTTTTAAGTTTAGTAATAGCTATATGTTTATAGCTAGCGTTATTATATATTTATTCTAGCAGAGAGATAAAGGTTTTAAAATTAACAAAAGTACTATTGCAGAAGAATGGATCTATGGTTTATGTAGCGTCCTTACTTAAATAAGACATTCTATAGCTAACCTTGCTAGCCTTAGTAGGGTATTAATTATAGTTTGTTAAAAGTTTAAGATGGAGCTTAGTTATAAAGGGATATAGGTTATTTTGGTTTCTATTAAATATTAAAGGATTAGGGAGCTTTTTAGATTTTATAGTAGGTACTAGGTTCGCTATAAGTGTAGGTTAAGCTACTATTACTAGTTTAGTGTTTGTATTTAACGGGTTAAGTTTAGGTACTATTATTTTAATCTTATTTATAGGTGTTGCTATCTGGGTCTATAGCGTAAATGCCTTAATATTACGGAGTTCTTCGCGGAGTGCTTTTATTAATCGCTAGTGCTAGGCTTCTAGTGCAGCCTACTGCTAAGCTAAGGCGTCTATAAAGGACTGTTGTATTATAGTTAACTGTTCCCTAACTAGGGTTATAATACTTGTGGTTATTAAAAGGGATTTAGGTTTGTTTGCCATTTTAATAGTAGTTATTTTTAACGTAATGTAATATAAGGGCGCGAAGAGGCTTTAGGGAAGATTTAAAGGAATAAATATAAATTCTATTTAATCTAAGGGTATATAGCTCTTGCAGAGTATAAGACGTTGCATAAAGAAGAGAAAGGAATATAGGAAACTTATAACTATATATTTGGGGTCTTAGCAGTAGACGCGTAGGCACAAGCCTATGTGGATTTTAACAGGTTTCGACCAAATTCCATTACGTTAGTGGAATTTAGTGGAATTCGATTAGGAGTAGAACTTGGTGGAATTCGATTAAGTTAGCAGAACTTAGCAGAATTTAATTAAAGCGTTAGAATTTATTTGTTGAGTGTTTTACTGAGACATTCCTACTATAAATAGGCTAGTCCCGTTATATATAGATAATAAGTAATGCATAGAGTTTTAGCCCTATAACCTTAATTCAATAATATCACCCTAGTTATTAGCCTACTCTCTTAATAACCTATATACCTTGATATAAAAGCTAGTTTTTAGCTACTTAATATCGCGCCTTAAGGTCGAGTATGTAGCGGACAATGGTTTCCTCTTCTGTCTTAAGGACTTTTATTAAGTTAGGCGTAATATCGCGTCGTAAAAGCGTTACGTCGCGTCTTCGCCTTAGTATTTGTTTAAGTACGTTATAGAGTACTATAACCCGTGGAATAAAGAGCTTCGCGTCTTGTTTAATAGCCTAGAACGGCTAATAGGCATAAATATATAGCGATAAGCCACTTAAACTAACCTAAACTAGGAGGATCTTTAACTGGCGGAAGTATACTAGTGGATAATCTCCTTTATAAATAGAGTAATTAGGAAATGCTTTTTATAGAAGGTACTATAACACTGTAAATATATAGCTTAGTGCGTCCTAATATACCCTATGGGAGGCTTAAAAGGAGGAGGGCTTAACCCTACTACTAGACGTAAATGAATACTATACTATACTATTTAATAGCCTAGAGAGCAAGCTATATATACGCTTTGTTTAATTACTTTTTAAAACTATTACGTTAAGGTATTACGTTTTATTAAGAAGAGGTTAAAGTTTAATAGATTTTAATAAACCCTGGCTACTCGCTCGTCCTATACATAAATAATTTAATATTTAATAAATAACATTTAAATATATAGAGAGATATTAGTTGTAATTATTTTTAGAAAAGTATTTACCTCTTCTTATTTTAATATTTTTAAGTAATAAAAATAATAATTTTATATAGATGTACTGGGCTATTAAGAGGGGGTAGGCTAATAATAAAGGCGGTATCCTAAACGCTAGCCCGTTTAAAAATTATAACTAAAGGTCTAGGAAGAGAGTAATAATAAACTAAGCTACCGTACTATGGTCCCCCCTAAAGTTTTTAGTAAAGTAGATCTATCTCCGCTATAGCTAAAATTAGTTACTAACTAATAAATCCCCTTATATATTTATTATGTAATGTAATTTATGAAATTAGAAACCTGGATAAGCGCTACTCTAGGTTATACGCTACTTCTGCGCTTGCTAAAAACTTTAAGGGGGGCCGTAGTATAAGTGGCCAGTGGCGACTGCTATATGTTTAACGCTAATTATTAGCTACTGCACAGACTATAACACCGGAGTCAATAGTCTAAGCGCTCTTTATTGCCGTTAAAACAACTAGGCGATTTTAATCAGGTTAGCTTTTATCTTATCTTTAAGAAGTTACTAAGTACCGCCGCTAAATTAATCAAAGCAGCCGTTTTAGTGTAAATATATTGGCCGGCATATATGTATATCAGCCTCTTAGTTTCTGTTAAGTGTTAAGTTAATTATAGTATACTCTTTATGTTAGAAAATAAGCCCGCATTGATATTATGTAATAAGACTTATATAATAGTGCTAGAGCGCGTCACCTGCTACTTTCTAGGCATTCTACCAAATTCTACTATATTCTGCCAACACTACTTATAGAGCCGACCAATTAGGATTTTCTATCCCTGGGATAGAAAATCGCTATTAGCTCGCTTACTACTAGCGCCTTAGCGACCCCTTTATATCTTACTAGTCTCTAATAGACTTCTTCTTCTTCTTAGCTTAGTATTCTTATATAGTAGCAATCTATAAGCTTTGGTTTAGAAGTATTTATATAAGCCCGTTATATTATACTAAGCTCTCCCTATATTACCTAGGAAGGCCTTAATAATATCCCACCCTAAAAAAAAGACCTTTGTCTACAATAACACGTTAACGCGTTATACTTAGACGCCAAATAACTTACACTACTACGCCTGGGAAGGCCCTAACAATATCCCACTTTTATAGGCCAGACTATACTTAATCTATACCCCTAAAAGAACCCTAAAATTGAAATCAAATTATATAATTTTAATAAACCTTAAGAAGCCAACGATGGTATCTAACGTAAGCTTATTTAAAAGACCTGCCTCTACCTAAGAGGAATATAAGATCCAACTAGGATTAGAAATTAAAGATAATGATAATATTACAGAGGTACGCAAGTAGATTTATACCCTTACAGCTAACTAGAAAGTCGACTGTCTTTAAGCCTAAAGTATATAAGAGACTCTAAAGGAGATTCTAGAAAGCCTTACTGCCTTATAAAATAGCCCAGCCTCCCCTTTATAAAGCCTTAGTTAACCTATTTACTTAACCAAATATAATATACTAGAGAGTACGGATATAATAATAAAGTAATTAAAGTCCATTAAGCTCTCTAACCCTTAACCACTATTTAACAGAATAGACCCTACCTTTAAGAATTAGAGGATTTAAGTATAAGGAAAGCTCTGTGTTAACCATAACCATTTCCCCTCTAAAGAAGCTAAAATACTCTACTTCTTTAGTTAAACTATTGGGGATGCCTAGTAATACCTCTAAGCTAAGTTTAAGGATAAGTTACCTATTTAGTTTACATCTGTTAACGAAATAATATAGTATCTAGCTGCTATTTATATTAATCCGAATAAAGTACGGGATGCCTGTTATAACTATAACCGCCTAATAATAAAATTAAACTAATCCTTTACCGAGTTCTAGACCCAATTCTTATACCTAGCAGGTAAAGGCTAGGTTCCCCCTAAAATCCACTATTTGGACCTATATAATAAGCTAACAGTCCAATTATAAGAGAAGATTGTAGTAGCTTTAAACAACCTACTAACCTACTAAAGACTTACAGCCTAATGTTTATTGCTAGATTTAGAACTAAAATAAATTAATGCTTGTTCTAATTAATTAAAGCGGTTCTAAAGCAACTAGAACCTATCTACTATACTAACAGGAGCTGGCGTTAGAAGATAAACCACAACCGCCCTTATACTAAAAGCGGTTATAACCACTTACCTATAAGCCTCACCTGACTCGCTATATACTACACCTTTAGCCAATACTTATTACAACACCCTAATTAACCCTGCTATGGTTACGTGCTTTAATTGCGGAAAGAATAGTTACTTTACTATATCCTGCCCAGAGCTAAAGGATATAGGTAATATTAAGGAAATAGAGGAAGAAGAAACGTCTAATAAGTTAAAAAAGAAGAATTTTAGGGAAAGACTCCCCCTTAGGGTATCCTATTAATCTTAAAGAGATTAATTTAAGTTAGCTAATAGGTGGAAAATACTTTACAGTTCTATATATAGTATCTTAAAATAGATATAGAGTTAATATAACTGCCCTTATTAATACTAAAGTAAATAGCTTTACCTTTATAAATACTGCTTATATAAATAACGTTACTAAGTTTTTAAATATAAATGCTACTCAACTAGAGAAGCCTATTTAAGTAAAAGGCTATAACGGTTAAGCCAATAAGCCAATTACCTATGTCTTAAATCTATATATCGCTATTAATAGAAGACGCCAGTTTAGTATCCCCTTCTATATCCTAGACCTAGGGTCCTATAATATAATCCTTAGCCAAAAATAGATATCCTACTTTAATATTTGGCTAAATATGCAATAAAGACAGTTTATCTAGCCAAAGAATAGACCGAAATTACCCTCCTTTATTAGAGAAATTCGGACTAACCGCAAGACTTTAGCCGTAAAGGCTGACCTTATTTATTAACAGGATATTAGGGACTGCGACCTAGCCTTTACCTAAGAAGACGCCTGCCACAAGGCCAGTAGGAACTCTATACTAACGATAATACTCTCCTAAAGCACTGCAGTTAAGAAGGACTCTACTTATAGAAGTAGAATAGATAGTAATATAGACAACTTCTAAATTGCGGAGATCCGGCTAATATGGAAGAGAATATACTAATAGGATATAAAAGATAACCTTTAGAAGATGCAGTAAGAGCTAAAAGGAATGAGGATAACGCTAATATATTAAAAGCCCCCAAGGCTATAGACACCCTTACTACTATATAATACCCCTATAGTAGATATTACGGCAATTAATGCTATAGGTTTTTACTTTAATATATATTAGAAGGATAATAAGGTCTTTATAACTAGCTTATATAAAATTAACCAGATTATTAATAAGAAGGAAGAAGGGCTAGTAGAGGAAACTAATAAAGAACTAGTTAAGCGCCTTTTCCCTACTTACCTCTTAAACTATAGGGACGCGTTTTTAAAAGCAGCTTTAGATATACTGCCCCCCTACTAAACTTACAATTATAAGATTTAATTAGAGGCCGACAACTCTTTAGGTTATATCCCCCTTTACTAGCAAACTATAGAAGAACTAAAAGCTATAAAATAGTACTTAATTGACAACCTCTATAAAGGGTTTATTAAACCAAGTTAGGCCCCTTTTACTTCCCCTATCCTATTTATAAAGAAACCTAATAAAGGCCTCCGCTTTTGCATTAACTATTAGAAGCTAAACACGGTTCCTAGCTATCTAGGAATCTATGGGAACGAAATAGCAGATAAGCTAGCTAAAAAGGGCCTTTCTAGAAGAAAACTACAATCTTCTTATACCTCCCTAGCCTATATAGGGAGAG
>Ga0307507_10005833_pt1 | contig 19678 bp, 7 predicted proteins | sample 7_EM_MG_FD_207223 | JGI IMG/M metagenome (GOLD analysis project Ga0307507, IMG submission 207223) | Populus trichocarpa ectomycorrhiza microbial communities from riparian zone in the Pacific Northwest, United States - 7_EM | ecosystem: Host-associated > Plants > Roots > Unclassified | place...
CTTCAAGCCTCCAACTACAATTTCTCTGATTCCCGGTAATATAAAAATATGACAACTTGCCCTATCTTTTCTTGTTTGCATACAATTCAAGCTGTAATGACATGTAACTTGGTGATGATTTCAAGTGGTGAATAAGACTGCCTTTTTCATTCTATATTTTCCTTCACTTGGTTGGCTGAACTCACAACTTGGAGAAATCTGTTCTTGGTAAAGCAAACGCTAAGCGTTTAAAATTATCAAGGGAACATTTTTCAACATATCAAATGAGCCAAACCCAATTTCATGATGATGATGGGAGAAAATTATCTTTCACTACTCTCATAAGAACACACAAATGCAATCAGTGTAAGGTAAGTTTTCTTGATCTGCTGTGAGGTTAGAAATTAAGAGTTGAAAATGAAGTTCACCGACAGACTCAAACCTCTGATATTGGCTAAAAAAGTAAGGGACTCAATTGGGATGACTGAAGCCGTTGCTTGTTAAAACCAAGCTTCACCTCAGGTCACTGGTAAGTGGTAATCCATGTGCTGCATTATCAGAGGAACACACAGAAAACAATCTATCTATAAAGAAAGGCACCACAAAAAGTTTTATTCCTTGTCAATGAGAAAACTAAATTCATCAAATAATAAAATTACTTTTGGCTATAATGCACACCACAATGAATCATAAAACTATGGAGGGTTTGTGGGTGATAACAGATTTACACAAAAATCCTATACTACCCACACTACAATGAAAAGCCTACCAGAACCAAACAAGGCGATGAAGAAGAGACCACCAAAAAAAGGTGTGAACGGAAGAATTTCTGAATACAGGAATGAAGCTTGAATAAGAATGTGTGTGGAAAGGTGGGACGACTTGTACAAGCGGGAGGAGTTATGGCACATATTCATTCTCAAGGGTCGGTTGTGTTCGAGTCACCATTGCTGCTGGTGCTTTCGTTTCCCCGACCATTGTCATCTGCAGGGATTCCCCCACCTCTGCAGCCCTCTCCATCTGTTGCACTTTCTTCCTCTGCTTCAATTTCTGTGCCCACAATATGAGGAATGACAAAAGCACTAACAGCAATAATCCACCCAGAACAGACCCGATAATTGGCCACACTTTTTTAGAGTTCTTCTTCTTTCCCCCTCCACTTGGCCCAGGACCCACGTTTGGAGGAGATGGAGTTGGAGACACTGGTGCTGGAGAAGGGGCAAGAGACTCAACAACTATTGAAAAATGCCCTTGCTGGATTGTCGAACATACATTTCCAGACGTCACATTGCTCAAACTCGGAAAGCCATGTAAATCAAACCACACGCACTTTGCAATAGACCCATCTGGAGCTGAACGAACATTCAGGAATGAGATATTTAGGGGGTTACCAGATGCCATGATGTCCAATTCAGGCAAATTCGTAGCAGATAAATTTGAAGCATCGTAAGCAAGAAGGCCCAACACTGGAGCAATGTAAGTATAACCAGGCAGCGGATAATATCTCCGAGACCAATTGCCCAAATTTTGGTAGACTAAAACAACCCTCTCCACATATGGCTGCACCACTACTCCTTCTGGAATCCCAAACTCTTTGTACATCCGAACACCTCTACTTTTCAAGCTACCACTCCTGAGCCTCATGGCAGCAATCTTAATCCCAGTCAAATTCGAAGGAACAATCCCATCATACGGAATGCCAGTCCTAGGTAGAACAAATGCCCTATAAGCATAATCTTGGAGGAGAGCATCAAGGGCACGTGCACTGTTTGTTGATTGAGCATTAAACCTCGGCAACCAGAGGATCAATGTAAGAAGAGAAAGCATCGCGCGACTTCGAAGAAGCCCCATCGATGCTTTGAGATGTTAGAATTCAGCAGAATAACACTCAAAAAACGTTGCAAAACCCAAAAGTAAAACCAACCACGAAGCCAGCCCTCACAATCTTCTCCTTAACAATACCCCAAATCCAAACCAGAAACTAAAAACTCTAACTTGAAGAGATATTGCAGCTAGGTTCTTCCAAAGAAAATTCAACGACTACAAAGCCTCAAACTTGCAACTCCATAGTTGGTGGGTGACACGTCTATCTATATATATATCTCTCCTTTTCTATATCTATAAAAATAAAAAATGGAAACAACGGATACTGTATAAAAGAACCCCAGATTCGCCAAGTAGAGAGTATAAAGCAGTTCTGAAAGGTTAACGGTAGAAAACCCTTTATATTTTAATTTTTTCTCTCTTTTGGAATTGCTTGTACAAGACGCTCTCTTATAGGCCCAAATTAAACACAGAACTTTGCGAATCTTCGCAGCATTTTCTCAATAAGAGTCGAAATTAAAGAGCCAATCTTCACAATTACAGCAACTAATTAAAAGTCTTAGAATTAATCAAATCATGTGGGCTAATAAAATGACTGCCAAATAATACACATTCCAAAGAAAAACCGAAAGCAACGATAGAGACTTTTTAGTACCTGGATTCAGAATTCCAAATGGGTTTTTCACTTGACAAAAATTAGAGGTTTTTCTTCTCCAAAACCAAGCTGCTGAAGATTCACATTAGCCAAGCAAGAATCTTGAGATAATAAATCATGATTAACTCTAGGCAAGAAGATTTAAAAGGAGGGACCTTTTTAACCAAAACCCATCTGCATTATGGTTGAATCAAGAGAGTAACACAACAAAATAATTTATTTTGCTTTTGGAACTGACCCCTACACTGCCCTCTCTCTCCTTTTACTCTTACATGTATATATATATGGAGAAAAGAGTAGAGCGGGTGAAAAAAGAGAGAGTAGAGATTATAAGAGGAAAAGACAGGAAGGAAAGAAGCTCTGTAGATGATGATGGAGATGAACCAGTGTGGACTGGAGAGAGAATTTAAGGATAGAAATTTTCTACTATTTTTTCTACCAGTACACCTAGTGCTGCCACCATAAAACTTAAAAACTAAAAGAACGAACGCAATGGCTGATAAACACTAGAAATAGTAAAATACCAGCAGATAATAGGGGAAAAGAAACATTTAGCAGCGATAATAATAATGATAATCTTAATTATTTTGATTTACAGGTGTGTAAAACATTTGCTAAACCCCTCACATGATTGTTCTTTGTGTTGTTACTATTATGCCCATGGGATTGTTGCGGCTACCACCCACAAACAAAGCCCTCTGTGTCTTCAACTTGAAGGTCAGATTGAAAGGGCAAACAAGAAAGTAAGAAATGTGAATTGAATAAACAAACCGGAGGTTAATTCAATGAGACAAAATTAAATTAAATTAAATAAAGGTATTTTCTTAAATCAATTTCCGAATAGAAAGGTAGTCTAGACTCTCAAGAAAGTCACCTATCTTGAAATATATTTTTTATTATTATTAACATAAATATTGGTGTCAGTTTGCGCGCATTTCGACTAAATTTACGAACCCTAAAATTAACGACCATATAAACTTCTAGTTATCATTATATTAGCAACAACAAGGTTCAAACCTGAGATTATAGAAAATTAAATCTCAAAATCCTAAATTTTTATAACGAGACTAAATTATTTATATCTTGAACTATTTACAGATACACGTGTGTGTGTTTTACTGCTGCTAATTGGTCATATAAAAATCTATCGCTGAATTTGAAAGGATGATTATCTTTCATTTTCAAGGAAATCTTGTAGGTAAAGCAGCATAAACCGGCGTGAAAAGTTGATCTTGAAAGGTTGAAGATGGCACAAATGGAGTGGACTACTGGCTCATTGCAATCATGATTTAGTTACGTGGGGGTATTAGAAAGCTCGGTATGAATTGTTTTTTAAAATATTTTTTTATTTAAAAATATATTAAAATTATTTTTTTATAATTAATAAATCAGAATGATTTAAAAAATAAAAATATTATTTCTTAAAAAAATCACAATAACATAAATAGATTGGTATAAATGACATAGGAAAAGGTTGAATGGCATCGTTCATCTTTCTCAACAACTTAATTAAAAATCCAAACCAATCCTAGCTCTTAACTCCTTAATATCAGGAACATAAAACAAATTTTTGAAGTTCTGGAACTTAATTGATTAAATTAAATATTGTCATTCCAGCTCATTGGATCCTGCAAACCATACTCTCCATATTGGACCACGCATGCTAAAGCACGCCTTTGAAGCACATGGATGTGCAAAATCTGTCATCTGTGCACAAAATACCAGGGGCTGCCTCACGGGCTATTTTTGGTAACTTGTACCCTTCGAGGACTCTTGTGAGACAACAAGTTGATTTTTTTTAAAAAAAGCACTGTTTATAAATAAAAATTTAGTAAAATAACATAATTAAAAAAAAATTGTGAAATATCATAGCTTAGTACACATCACGATTAAGAAACGCTACTTTTTAAAGTTATCACACGGAGATACGAGGTATGAGAGGGAAAAGAAAAAAAAACTTTGATTATAACATCATCAGGACACATCCAATAACATCAAGGAAGGTCACCAATAATGACTTGACTAGGTCACACTCAACAAGTAGAACACTCTTCATCCAAAGACAAGTGATCTACTCACTGCAAATGACTCACTCCGGTCATTATTGGTGACCTTCCTTAGTGTTGTTGGATTCATCTCTTTAAAATCATTTTTATGATACCAGTGATGTCATAATCGAATATTCTATGTATCTTCATGGTCTTTTATTTTATTATTTCCTTATTTCTTTCTTTTCTCTCTCTCATATCTTCTTATTGTAATTGCTCACTTGTCTTTGGATGAATAGTATGCCACATTCCAGTCGTCGTTGGTGACCTTGTTAGTGTCGTTGGATTTATCTCGTCAAGATCTTTTTTATAGTATTAGAGGTGTCGTAATTGAAGCTTTGATGTGCTTTTGGGATATCTTTCTTTTTTCTTTTTCTCCTCTCTCCTTATTGTAATTTATGTCCGCTCATTTAATAATTTTTTTGAAATACTGCATTTCTAACTAGCTACAACTTTAAATGTTGTGTTCTCAGTCATAACATATAATAAACCGTGATATTTTGCTAATTTTTTTCTACTTATGTTATTTGACTATTATTTTTTTAAAATGATATTAATAAGTAAAAATACCCCAACGAGCAATCCAAACAAAACAAGTCTTTAATCAATCACAATCAAAAGTTTTGCAATGCAACTTGCATTCGTAATTTTACCCTCCCTAGTTATCCATTAATAATGGAGTATTAGTTATTTATTAGATAGGGGCTTGCACTATGCTTTAGTCCATGCTAAATTTCTCATAAAATATTTAGGCGTTACAAGTGCATTTTAATGAAAGAACAAAAATCTAATAACTCGAGTTATAGTTCTAAACAACCAATTAGCCCTAGGAAAACCTAGTAAAGACCCATTGACCTTTTTCTTTTTTTAAAAAAAAACACAATGTCATTTTTACATATTTATAAAATAAAAAAATAGGTTAATCAAGGTAATGAGATTGAAATAACCTGACATATCGCTTATTTAAAAACCTAACCCAACTCAACAATTTGACTAGTGAACCGAGTGATCTGGGGCCTAGGCCGAGTTAGGTTTCAATAGAAATAGGAAGAGGATTGACCCGATACGATCCTGTAGAAAAAAAGGTTGATCCACAACCCAATTAGCCTTTGGGAAACTCATTCAAAACCTTTTAACTTCTGTTTTTTTCTTTTGAAAGTGATGTTATTTTTTTATGTTTATATAAAAAAAAGGTTGATTTGGGTCAACCCACTTGACCCCTGACTTAAAATTTACCTCGAGTCGACCTTCAGATCGTGTTTGAAAGCTATGTTATTATGTGCTATTATTTTAGAATTGAAATTTGCTATTGGAATAGTGGCAAAATGGTGTCTAATGACAACTATTATGGTGAAATTTTTTTAAAATAATTTAGCACATAGATGAGATAGGAGTTTTAGTTAAATATGTATTTTTTTATCCTTATTTTAGATTGTCATAATTTTTTTTTTTATGTATTTTAAGTACTTTTAGTTTTTACTAGATCACTGATGCAACATTGCGGGTCAAATCAATGTTTTTTCCATGTAAACCAATGTCTACGTGTTGGTAATATTTTTTCTAATATAAAAAAATTTAACCGTGTTGGGTTGACTTAACTTTAATGGTCCAAAGATAACCCGGATGATTGTTAAAAACATAGTTTGACTAAAAACAAATCAAGACTATTTTTTAAAAAAATATTGAGATAAAAAACATATTGAATCAACCTCGGTTAACTTGGGTTAACTTGCCAAATTTGCGACAAGTATCATGAGACTAGGATAACCCTATAAAAAGCAAATTGAGATAAATTATGAAACTCAATTATCTGTCAACCCAATATTAAAGGATGAGATTAAAAAAAAAACAAAAAACAAACAACTCGAGTCAACTTAGGTTACACTGTCAAAGATGTAACCCATGTCATGTGATTGGGATATTCCCGTGGAAAGCAATTCGAAACAAATTATGAGGATCAATTCCCAATTAACCTAATGTTGAAGGATAAAATTTTAAAGAATAATTTTTAAAAATACAAAATAAATGACATGAGTCAACCCGAGTTACCCCACCAAACTCATAACCCAGATAATGAGACCGAGATAATCTCATAGAAAATAAATAAAAAAATATAAAGCCTAATTCCAAATCAATGAAATGTTGAAAAATGAAATTGGAAAGAAAATTCAACTAAAAAGATGAAAAAACCTGAGTTAATCCGCCAAATCCACGACTCGAGTCTTGAGACCGGGATAAGCAAGCTCAATGTTGAAGGATAAAATTAAAAATGATAAGAAAAATAACCTAAGTCAACTTAGGTTAACTTCTAAACCCGTGATCTAAGTAATGAGACCATGATAATTTTATAGAAAGTAAACTGAAAAAAATTATGAAGCCCAATTTCAAATCAATCAAATATTGGAGGATGAAATTGAGGAAAAAAAACAACTAAAAAAAGACATAAAAAACCCTAGTTAAATTTTCTGACCCATAACCAAGTTATGCAACTAGAATAAATAAATTTAATATCAAAAAATAAAATCTTAAAAAAATCTTAAAGAAAAGCACGGTTAAAATGAACAATATTTTGTCAGGAGGGGATGAATGAATTCCCCTCTTAAATTAGTTTATGTTAATCAAATAAAAGATATATAAATAATCTTTAGATTTTCTTTTTAAATTAAAGATATTAATAAGAAAAGGAATGTTTTTACGAGAGAATTAGTGTTTTCAAAGAGATTAAAATTATTAATTTTTATATAATAAATATTAGTGCCATATAATTAAGTTAAAAATATCCAAGATTTTTCTAGAACACATTTATCAAATTCTTTAGCTGCGTGTATTTCTTAACTTTAGGGATTAAAATATATTAGCAACGTTTAAATGTTTTTATTGAAAATAAACATGTTCTGACTCGTGACTATCTGCCAAGGAATCGCGAAGCAGACACCTTATTACGAGCTCGTTTGGCTCAGCGTTTGCGGCAACATTTTTATTTAACAGTTGCAACATATCGTTTGGTTACAAAACGAGTTGCAATTTTCATGCACGGGCCCCACCATTATTTGTGTTCAAAACTCAGTTTTGTTGAAGCAGAAACTGCATGCTTTTCACAATGCTACGTTTCCTGTTTATTGCAACTGTGTTTATAAACACAGTATTTTATAGAGGCGCCAAAGAAGAAGAAGAAGGCGGCGGCTGGAACATAAACAGAGCACAATGGAGAGCAGCTCCCTCAGCTCATCGCCAGCCTCTGCTCTTCCTTTTCCCCTTCTCCTTCTCCTTTCCTTTTGTTTTCTTCTTCGTCTTCTGTATTCTCTACTGTTCACGTGAACAGTGGAGAGCAGCTCACCACCAGCCTCCGCCTTTTCCATTGCCAGTCACTGCTCTTCCTCTTCCCCTTCTCATTCTCCTTCGTATTCTGCATTCACCACTGTCCGAAGAAGAAGACCAGAAACAGAGCACAATGGACAGTAACTCCCTCAACTCACCACCGACCTTCGCCGTTTCCACCGCCAGCCACTCCTCTTTCCCTTCCCATTCCCCTTCTCCTTCACCTTCGTCTTCTACATGCTCTACTGTTCACGTGACCAATGAAGAGCTTCTCCACTGTTCATGGCCGAGCCGGGTCCGGCCCAAACCTAACTGCCAGGTGTCTGGGTCCGACCCAGTAAAAAAAATCCAAAAATATTTCTCAGATATTGTGTTTTATTTGAGAAACTAGTGTTTACCATTATTCAATGACACTACATAATTATATTAGAAGGTGATCGCATGATGACGTAACATTTACAGAATTTGATCGCAATCCCAATTTTGTTTCTGATGATACTTTACCTGATGTTGTTGCACGCTCAGGAAGCCATGAAAACTGTAGTTCTTGTTGGATGAATTTCATACGTGATAGAATTACAAATAGTTTAATGGAACAATAAAAAATACTTTATATAAAGTATTGTTTATTTCATGATATAATAGTAGTAGTTAAATATATAATTTTTCAATAAAAAACTATCAATATTAATATATATTTTTTTCAATTATTTTATAATTTTAATTTAAAAATATTTCTTAATCGAAACATTAAACTACTTTGTCGAATAGAAAATGAAAGAAAAGACCAACCCTACTCATCCCTTCGCTATCAGCAACAATTCCTTTGTCGTATTTGCCCTTCTCCATTTTCTCTCTCCCTCTCCCTCTCCCTCTCCCTCACTCCTCTCTGTGTATGCATCACCATCAACATAGAGAGAGAAACAAGAGAAGGGAGGAAGAGGGAAAATAAATAAATTAAAAACCTACTTTCTTTTTGTTTATTCAATTTTGTTCCAGATAAAGAAGAAGAAGAAAAATCCGATTGATTGTTTGATCGATTCTCCCTTTAATGGCGATACAATAGTCAAGTTACGACGCTTTCTTTGTCGTTGACCTTTTCCTTTTCTCTTCGTTCATTGACCTCCCTTCAACCCCCCATATTTATTAGGGTTAGGGTTTCTCGAATGCCACCTCGAATCTCATATCCTCCTTATTTCTAACCCCCTTTTCTCTTCCTCGACGGAGTTTCGCTTTCGTAGGTAGTGTTATTCCCTTGTCCTCTTCTCTACAATTTCGATCAATTTTTGTTTTTAATTTCTTAACTTGACAGGGTGATAATAATATAAAATATATGTGATGGTTAGGGCTAGGGCATCATCTACTGCTGATACGATAATGGAAGGGTCAGGGAATATTTCTGATCCGTACAGAGGCAGAGGCGGAGGAAATAGTAATAGCAGTAACAATTCTTCACCTTCTTCGTCGAGGAGATATGGAATGTTATCAGCTTCTAGTATTCTTCAAGCGCCTATTTCTCTTTTATTAGAGTATTCTGGTCTGTTAAGAACTACTCGTTCATCTCACCAAGAAACAGAGTCTTTGATTCCTGGTGGAGGAGGACTTGGTTCTACTAGACTTGATGGTTCGTCGGCTGCGGTGGTCTCTAATAATGGGGAGGTTGCGATTAGGATAATTGGGTCGGGGGAACATGAACATGACAGGGATAGTTCTGGTGGATTGGTTGCGGGGCAAGTTGGTGGAGGGCAGAATGAGGTGTTGGGACAGCAGCAAACGATGGGTGCAGATGTTCTTCAGGGTGATTTGAGAATTGATCATGAAGGAGGAGGGGGAGATGCCACTGGTGGTGCCGGTAGTCATCAGAGTTCGAGTGTGGGTGGGGATGGGGAAGCTGCTGATGGGGCTGGGGGTAATGGGAGGGATTCAACATACCAGAGATATGATATCCAGCAAGCTGCCAGGTGGATTGAGCAAGTGCTTCCTTTTTCTTTGCTTCTATTGGTTGTCTTCATTCGCCAGCATTTGCAAGGTATTTTTTGTATATTGCTTTATTAACTTAAAATCAGTGGTTTGGCCTTTTATTATTATTATTTTTTAAAATTTCTAGAGTGGAATTCAATAATGTAAAAAAAACTGGACGCTTGAAGCATGTGGAGGAACCATATTTTGGATAAGCAATTCCTACCATATTCTTGGCAAAAACTGTTAGTTAATAGATATATTGTTTATGTACTGGAAGACTTCCACTAAGATGGGATGGATATTAGTCTATGGTTATTTTGGAGGGATGAGTAGCTTGCAAATGGTTTCCTGGTCAATCAGCATGTGTTTGAGCGAGTTTTTATGAAGCAAATAAAAAAACAGCACTGGTGGTTTTCTGGAGGTTATTTATTTTGTTTTGCTTGCCATTACTGCCTGGGTGTTGCTAACTACTCTTTTTGTTTCTGATTATGACTCAACTCTTTTCCACTGAATTCCTCCTAGTTACATTCTCATGTAATTTATGATGAATCTTTTAACTAGAGAAGAACATTTCTATTGCACTGACCTGTCAGTATCTTGCTCTTCAGAGTGATCCATTATCCATGTACAAAATAACCTCGTTTTTCATCCTTGTCATCACTGCTCTTCACAAAACAGTTTCACACACTCTCACCAGATGTTGAAATCTAAATTTGCATATTTGTGAATCTTGCTGTAAGGTCAAATAGATTCATTTGGCTTACCAAATTTTGTATGTTCTTTTCTTTCATCTCAAATTTCTTTCTCCAATTGGCCCTTGTCCTTTGTATGCAATTGGCTTTTTGCTGTTTTGAGGTGATGATTGGATTAGGTAGTTGATCCAATCCATTACCTAGTGTTAACCAAATGAAGAATTATAGGAAGTCATTGTGAGAGGAGAGGATGGGAGAAGGGAAGAAAAACTTAAGTACAGGGACTAGGAGGGGGAGGAAGAAAGTCAAATATTAAAATATGGTTGGAAGAGAGAGATCTTAAAGAATTGACCTTCTTAATTGGAGCTGTAGATTTATCATTCCATGGAGCTGGATTGGATTACATTTCTATGATATTGGGTGGATTCTTCTTGGGTTGATATTGTGGTGTTTTCATCATGAACAGCTTTGGATTCCCTAAAATCTCGTACAAATTACGGTTACTGAACACGTGAAGCATGCAGGGGAACCATATTTTGTTTTAGTGATTCGAATTGGGAGCATGGTATGTTTTTTTCTACAGCTGTCAGTGAATAGATAATTTGTTTAGGCTGCATACTTTCATCAGAGATGGAATGTAAATTAATCAGGGATTTTTTGTTGGAATGGTCAGCTTTACCAATTGCCTGGGTATTTAGTTTTTAATTAACGTTATTTTTAGAAAGTTCTTTAAAGCAAAGAACAAAAGGACAGGGATGGTCTCTAGGAAGCAAAAAGCTGCATCAATGTTGCAAACCTCACTTTTTGTTTCAATCTAATTACATCCCAGTTGAATAAATCTCAATCCTCTTCAACTGAACTCTTTACTGTCTCGTGTTTCATACTTCTCAGGCATTAAGACTGAAGATTTTAACTAGAGAAGAAATGTCTATGGTGCTAACTTGCTAGTTTGTTATGCTTTAGAGTAATTCATTGTTGATTTATAGAATGACCACCATTTCAATTCTTGTCACCCTTGATATTCTAACAACAGCCTCACCTTCATTCTGTGTGTAAATGCATGTGAATATTGGTCTTTTTTTTCTTTAACTATATTCTATTCCTTTCATCTTGAATGTCACCGTCCATTTTTCTCCAACTGTTCCTTGTACTTGTAGGGCAGATTGGTGCTTATTTGTTTTAAGATCCTCTAGATTAGGCAGATGATCTGACTCCAGAACTTTTGTTAACCAAACAAAGAATTATAGAAAGTAAGAACAAGAGGAGGGGGATTGAAAATTAAGAGGACACAACACAAAATCCAGGGATTTAAAATAAGAGGAAGATAATCCAACACTTAAAACCATGGTTGAATTTGGAGTGCTCTTGAGAAATGAACGTTCTTGAAGTAAGCTTTTCCACCACAAAACAAAAATCTGTCTATTACCTGTTCATTGCCCAATTCAATAATAAGTTTAAACTGGCATATTTTTTCATGATTTCTTATGGTAGGAAAAAGGAAAATAAAATTTTCATTCACAAAAGACCAAAACCAAAGAATATGGATTGCTGCTCGCTAATCACATCCCTAGTTGTTTGTCTCTTGACTTTTTTTAGAGGAAAAAATTCTTATAGAATTTTGAGCATGTTGAATTCTAGTCTTTTTCCTTAAGTTTTTACTTCTTACTTTTAATTTTAAAATTTTTGTGACATTGCTCTATATACAAGGACTTGCAGGTTTCTTTGTTACAATTTGGATTGCTGTTGTCATGTTCAAGTCTAATGATATTCTACGAAAACAAACAGCTCTGAAGGTATTTAATTCTTACTGAACATTTTCTGAGCTTTTCTATAGGGACTTGTGCTTAGTGAGAATTCGAGCATCTCTTAGTTGGATTAGATTATGATTATTGAGCTTAGCAACTGTTGGCCTATGCAGGGTGAGAGGAAAGTCTCTATGCTTGTTGGCATCTCTCTTGCATTCGCGATTCATGTGGTCGGTGTTTACTGGTGGTATCAAAATGATGATCTTCTGTACCCATTAATTATGCTTCCCCCCAAATCTATACCTCCTTTCTGGCATGCTATTTTCATCATCATGGTGAATGGTAAGTTACTGTTTGCAAGTTATTGACATATTTCTCTACTTCTGATTGACTAAAGATGCACTTTATGCTGTAATGTTGTAAAAAATAAAGCCGAAAAATGTAGTGATGGCACTTTATCTCATACCTCATGCATTTGTTAATTTTTGCATGGAATATGTAGAAAAACACCTACACGCAGAGGACCTCTCTCAGCCCTTAGGAATATCAATTATTTCTCATGACTTCCTCAAAAGTTTTTCACCTTAATTAAGTGCAGTTTCCTATTATGTTCTCATATGTGGATGGAATGTTTTGAACCCCTTTAATTAGTGTGCAATTATTTTCTTCTTTTTATTGTTTTTCTTTTCCAGATACTTTGGTCCGGCAGGCAGCAATGGTATTCAAATGTATTCTGTTAATTTCTTACAAGAACAGTAGAGGCCGAAATTATCGTAAACAGGTGAGATATCATATAGAATGTATGTTCGGTTTGGGTTTTTGACGCAGCGTTTAACATTGATAGAAGCTAGGGTTCTCAAGCCCTAAGGTTACAGACTTAAGTTGTAGAGAAATTTAGAAAAAACTCACTGATATTTTATTAAAATCTGAATAATAGTTTTCTTCTCAAAATAAACTAGACACTCCTATTTATATTATTCCCAAAATCTTTTATGGGAAATGATTCCTAATTAAAACTAAAACTTGTTATGGGAAATGATTCCTAATTAAAACTAAAATCTTTTATAGGTAAGATTACTAATTAAAACTTATGAATCCATCTAGCATTAGGATTTTTAAATATTAAAGTGCTAGTTAAATTAAAAGTCTCGATCTAAATAGGACAAAGAATCCAAATACTACAAGGTAAATAGAGACAATCCCGCACGGTAACTTCCGAGCCTTATTTGAAGCCCTTCTCGATCTCCAATCATCATGAAATATTAACCTCGCAAGAAACAGGGCCTTCAAAAGCTTTTGTTAAAATTTCAGTTTGATAACAGTTGGATTAAAAGTTATGTTTGATTTATCAAACTGCATTTTAGACTCATTAAACTCTTCGAAATCTAAAAATCTTAACCATTAATAAAATAATGCAACAAACATTATTATGCCAAGAATATGGAAGAAATTTCTCCATGTCAGTTTTGATTTCTTTTAAAAAGACTGAATATTGAAGCTGGTTGGGGTTTGGCATGTCTACTAATCGGACAGAGGTCTCAATCAACTTTCTTTCTGTCATTCTCTTCAAGAAGTTTTTGGCATATACCTGAGCATTTATTAATTTACCTTATTTTCTGACCATGGTAATTTTTTCTAGGGTCAAATGCTTACTTTGGTTGAGTACCTGATGCTGCTGTACCGTGCCTTATTGCCTACACCAGTCTGGTATCGTTTCTTTTTGAACAAAGAATATGGCAGCCTCTTTTCGTCACTCATGACTGGGTTGTATCTAACTTTCAAGCTCACATCTGTTGTTGAGAAGGTACAAGTTTCGTGATTTTATTGTTTTTGTTTCCTGCATCTGTTGCCTCCTTTTGCCTACATTTGGTTAGGAAAATATTGAGCAAGCTGAATGGCCTGTCCCTTCTTAGCCTGTGTTATCATTTCTCCAATCACTCTCATTTTGGTTGGTAAATTGCAGGTACAATCTTTCTGTGCTGCTTTGAAGGCATTATCACGTAAAGAGGTGCACTATGGGGCATATGCAACATCAGAGCAGGTACTGTTGATTTCTCTTTTCTCTTAGATCAGGGCCCCTCTTGGAACATTTGCACATATCTAGGTGTAAATCTGCAGTTATTTGGTTTCCTTCTTTTGGGGTTTTTCATAGGACCCAAAGATATAGTAAACAGTCCACACTCATTTATGCTTTGATGAAATAAAGAACCCATGTTTATACTATGGCAAAATGAAAAGCAAAAAAAAAATAAAAATAGCAGAGAGAGCCATCAATAGAAAGTGCATCGATGGATCAGCCTAAGACGGGTAATTAACTAAGACCCTAAAAAGTCTTGCAATTTCAATATTTCCATTAATAAAATGCCACATCACCAATACACCACCCCTCTTCATTTTAATGATACCCACTCTCCCCCTACTCCCTTTTCCTTGATCTCTTATAAGTTATATTGTACACTTTTTGTGCATAGTTGAGTCCCATTTACTAATTGTTTAATTAAAGCCAAGAACATGAAATATATAATTATTCTCTTTCACCCAAAACCTAAGATAGTTCAATTTTATGTCCTACATGTTATTTTTTTATGCTTTTTTCATAAAATTGTTTAGGGATTTACAGGTTTTCCTTTTATGCACATAATTATAATTCTATTTTTACAAGCCTGGTAGACGTCTCTTTTCTTTTCTCTTTTCTTTTAATTTATTTTCCCTCCCATAGAAAAACTCTTAGCTCTGCCACTGCATGTCGGGGAGGAATAAGCTGAAAACAGGAGCTTTCTCACTTTTCCTAGCTGTTTGATTGCAAATAGTTGGCGCCTTTTTATACAATAGCAAACCTGCTTTATGATCCAATGATAGCTTGAGATGAATAATTCTATATCTTGTGTTTCATCATTTCCTCAGATTAATACAATGGATTTGTGATTATTTTGTGGCATTAACAAAATAATTGCTCTTTAACTTACTGTGTACACATTTTTTTAATCTTTCATGATCCTTCTTTTCTCGTACGTGCAATGAGATGTCACATAGAAAATTGTTCAACGATTGGTCTCTGACTCATTGTGTGCAGAAACTTCGACATGTTCAGCTCTCACTCTCTCTAGATTTCATTAGTGGTTCTTGACAAGTACATGGGATAGTTTTCCATGCATTCTAAGTCATCAATGCTGTAATGCAGGTCAATGCAGCAGGAGATCTGTGTGCCATATGCCAGGAAAAGATGCACGCACCTATACTACTTCGATGTAAACACATATTTTGCGAGGATTGTGTATCAGAATGGTCAGTTTATATGACCTAATACAACCAGCATTTCATTTTCTGTTTGTTATTTGAACATAATTTGCTCTTGCTGAAATCAGTTAGCCAGCAGTAGTTAATTCATTTGTGTTTTATCTGAACTGAGAGTCGGTTTACAGGTTTGAGAGGGAAGGGACGTGCCCCTTGTGCAGGGCTTTGGTCAAACCTGCAGATCTCAGATCGTTCAGTGATGGCTCAACTAGTTTATTATTCCAGATATTCTAGAGGTGTCTACTGTAGAGACCAGCGAGTTTTTCTGCTTGGGAGCTCCAAACACATACCGAAAACTGCCTTTTCCTGATCATCATCTCATCCATACACGTATATGTGACTGTATTTGGCCCTGGCTTGTTCAGTGGTTACTTACCCAAGAAAATCAAACCAAAGATTAGTGGAACTTGAATTGGCTGCCCGTTCTTTTGTTGTATCGGGGAAGGATGAATGTATCTAATGGCTTTTGAAGACACAGTTCCTCAAATGATTAACAATATATATATATATATATATATATATACATATCATTTTCATTTGCTGTCAATGAAAGTTTTCCTTGTTATTTTCTGAAAATTGTATATACTCTTAATTCTCAAGGAATGGATGGATGCGTTTACTATTTGGAGCGCTTGGGCTTATTTCTAAACATAGGAACCTGGTTGGTGTCTAGTTTGGAGTGTTTAGCTTCCTGCTTCGTGTTGGTGGCTTACGTTGGCCTTGCACCATCTCTATCTCGTGTCCTGCCAGTCATCAGCCGCGACTGTGCAAGAAGTGAAAGCAATATCTCGATATATTTTTTTTCTTAATGCTTAATCTATGGTATTCTTTCATGTCTGTAAAAGCTGCCTTGCAGTTCTGGCAAAAATTGAATCCCTGCGTAACTGGTGCATGCTGCCATGCCCCTTTGGAGGATGAAATGAGTCTCTGAGTCGGTCTAGACTTGTTGGAGGTGGTTGCCACAAACATTACTTCATGAACTAGTATTAGAAGGCAAGTTCTGGTTAGTGCAAAATGCAATCAGAAATTCTGGGATAATAAGAAAGCAAGGGTATGTCGATGATTGCAAGGAAACTTCAATGGTTGGTTCTACGCAAGGCAATCTGCGAAGTTGTTCCAACACTCCCAAACTAACTCCATTTTTTTATAAGGTAAAGCGTGTAAAAGAGTTTTTTTTTTCTTTTCGAGGTGATCGCAAAACAAAAAAGCGTGTAAGTGTTTTAAAAAATGAAGAAAAAGTGGAGGATAGGTTTTTAGATGGATTGAATTAAATAAGTTAATTTTATTTTAATTAGAAAAAATAAAAATAAAAAATGACACTAGATGGATAAAATTTTTAAAAGAAAATTGATTAGGATAACCTAAGGAAATTTTTTTTTTTTTAAAAAAAACAAACGATGCAACTCAATTTATAGCCCATTAAATACGGAAGAATAAAACGGGATAAAAAAAAGACATAAGAAAAATTAGCCCTAGTCAATCCAAATCTGAGTTAACACAACAAACCTGTAACCCCAGTAATAAAGGTTGAGTCAACCCAGGATATCCTGTCAAATTTGTAGCCTAGATTATGAGATTGGAATAACCTAAAAAAATGAATAAAGAGAATTATAAAGCTGATTTATTTTAAAAAATAAATATTAACCCTTATTAACTTTTCAAACTCGTGATCCAGGTCATTAGATCCGAAATATCCTATTTGAAAAACCATAAACCCAATTCCTAAAAAATAATTTCAATTATACAAAAGAATGATAAAAATAGTGATTAAAAGAATGAGGATCAAAACTGGAATACAAAATAAATTTTATATTGGGTTGAATGGTGAAATTGAAAAGAAAAAACAATTTAGCAAAAGGAACAAAACAAAAATCAAAAGAATGAGGATCAAAATTGACATTAGAAAATAAAAATAAAATTTTGATTGAAGGGTGAAATTGAAAAGAAAAATCACTTTAAAAAAATAAAAAAATAAAGAGGACCAAATCAGTAAAAATAATATATCATAAATTTAGATCGAATGATGAAATTGAAAATAAATTAAACTTTTATAACAGGGCCAAAAAATATTAGAAATCAAAATAATAAGGACAATTTAAAAATATAATACCATAAATTTGGATTCAAGAATGAAATTGAAAACAAATAAAACTTTTAGAAAAAGACAAAGGAAAAAAAATTTAAAACCAAAGAATAAGGACTAACTTGGAAAAAACAATACATGTCAAATTGGAATTTGTGGACGAAATTGCAAACAAAGAAACTTATACAAAAATGCCAAGAATAAAAATTAGAAATCAAAAGAATAAGGACTAGAGTTGAAATACATACAATAAAGAGGGTCAAGCTATAATTTTCAGGGAAAGAGAGAGAAAAGAAAAAAAAATCAATTTACAACTAGCTGAACCACCAATGACGACATGTGCCACTCTAAAGAGAACATGATATTGTGACACTTACAACAACATGGTGGATTGACATTTTTGGAGGCCTTGAGACTCCACACGCGCCATCTGAAGGGTGTAGGCGTCTCCCACCCGACCTTCAGGTGCCTCGCATGTGCCTGTTCTTTTTTTTTTTTAATTTTATTTATTCAAATGTTAAATTGCCCTTGAGCTGATTTAATAATCACTCAAAAACTATTATGAAAAGACCAAAAAGCCAACTTTAAGTTTAAATCTTTTGCTTTTAAGAGTATTTTTGTTATTTTACTATGCATTTTAATTGTTTATTATTTTTTATATTTGGTCAAATATCAAATTACCCCTTAGTTGATATTATAATAATAGAAATACCATTATAAAAATACAAAAATGCTCCTAGATGCTAGATTTAAATTTTTTGTTTCTAAAAATATTTTGGTTATTTCATTGTGCAATCAAGAAGGGAAAAGACTTATTTGTTCTTGGACAATTTGATAATGATAAATGGGTCACGTAAAAAGACTTAAATGTCTTGAGAAGCCAATGTTAAGGTTTATGAGTGGAGAGGCAAAAACACAATTATTACATTTTGGAGCTATAGTGTTTTTCAAGGAGTCCCCAAAGGGCGTGGCGCGATGACAAAAGGCTTGAGATCTGCACAGCAGGTCTCGAGTTCGAGTCAAGGCATGCACCTCTTGTAAGAACTTGGGACAACCGGAGTTTTACTCGCTTACCTGGACCTACAAAATGCGCTTTCCAGAGGATGAGGTTTCCTTGAATTCAAAAAAAAAAAAAAGTTTTCCAAGGAGTTTTAGGTTTTTTTAACTAGTTACCTTAATTATGCTTCACAATGGATCATATAAAAAAAATTGACTAAAAAATATGTTCAACATTATCAACGTGATTCTTAGCAATGAGAATAATTTTGATTGTGAATTTAAAAATTTGAAGTATGCGCTTAAAGAAATTGACTAAAGCTTCAATATGCTATTATCATTATAATGATTTTTTTTCTCACCAACTTAAAGTGCATATTTTAAATTAAGTGGGAATTGAATTAATGTGATCAAATCGAGTTGGAAGGTTTAATCATTATTTAATTAAAACCAAGTTTGATTAAAATAAATTATAGATACCATTGTATAAATATTAACATAACAACATTCAAGGTAGACCAACTAACTCATCGACTAACTCATTGTCTAGGCCAAAATCTGGTTTTTTCTCTCTAAAATTGGTGAATTGACAAAGCCCGCATAGCATGTGAGCGTAACCTCATTCTATGCATATTTGAGATTGTAATTATAATTGTTTTTTATTTAGAAATGTAATAAAATAATATTTTTTTATTTTTTAAAATTTTTTTTATACCAGCACATCAAAATGATCTAAAAATATAAAAAAATATTAATTTAAAATAAAAAAATTTAAATTTTTTATATATACTTTTAAAATACAAAAATAAACAGAACTATACCAACATTCAAGCTCACGGGGAGAGGGCACAGAATTATTGCTGACCTGCCGAGAGCCATTAGTAGATGATGGACCCTGTGATGCACAGCAACCACTTGATTTTAATATTTCATAGATCAAACAATTTTCTAATTTCAAGTTTGTTATCTGGAAAAGGAAAATCAGACTTTTTATTTGATAACAAATACGCAATTGCATAAACAATTACATTCATAACACATTAAAGAATGTTTGCCCAAGAAAAAAAATCTCCCCCAAAAAC
>Ga0307507_10005834_pt1 | contig 19672 bp, 12 predicted proteins | sample 7_EM_MG_FD_207223 | JGI IMG/M metagenome (GOLD analysis project Ga0307507, IMG submission 207223) | Populus trichocarpa ectomycorrhiza microbial communities from riparian zone in the Pacific Northwest, United States - 7_EM | ecosystem: Host-associated > Plants > Roots > Unclassified | place...
GAATCACAATTTTGAGTGTGCCTGGCAACGAATTTTACTGTTTCAGACCTCCCAAGGGATACACGTCCCTGCCATGAACGGACTGAACAGCAGGGGGGTTCCGGGAGCTGAAAGTCCTTTGCCAAGGAGACAAAATCACCCCTGTAAATAGTGAAAGTAGTTAGTGTGAAAGTAGTAAAAAAAGGAGAAAATTTAGATATTCTCGGGAGAACTCAAATATGTAGAACCATTAATCTAAATATATATTAAAAATTAAATAATAGTGATAATAATAATAAATACAAAAAAAAAAAAAGTGAACCAAAAGTTCACTAGCGAGTATGACCTCCAGATGGAGTGATAACAGCCTGTGTTCCTTCAGGCATTGAGTCAACAAAAGTTAAAAGATGAACTTCTGATATACCATCCCACTCCTCCTTGATTGCCTCGCCCATTCCTTCTAATCCCTGAGACTGCGAATGCCTCTTGTTTAGCCGATCCTTTAGGAGGAACCAAACATTTTCAATCGGGTTGAGATCCGGGGAGGCAGGTGGCCAATTGAGTTTGGGAATACCGAACTGCTCCCGAATCCGCCGAGTATGATGTGCTTGGTGAGCAGATGCTCCATCCTCCATGAGCCAGAGAGGGTGAGCAGTGTGTTCACTCTCTCTGTCCCAAAAAGGCTGAATCACTGGGACAAGAACATTGTCGACATATCTTTTAGAGGTTATAGTTCCCCAATTGTCCCTCTCCCAGAGAACTGCCTCACATGTTTTTTCTCCCAAAATACCTCCTCATACCATCACCATATTCTTCTTGGCAAATTTCGGGAGGAGGCAATCATTGTGGAACTCCTCCCCCAGGCGCTGAGCTACCCAGACCCGATTTGAATAGCCTGAAAGCCAAACGTAACACTCGTCGGTCCAGATGACTCGGTGCCAATCATCCTTGGTCCAATGCTGGTGGCTCTGCGTAAAGGTTAGTTGTAGCCCTCTCTTCCGTCCATCGAGAAAAGTTTGTTTTGAGCAACTCTCCGGGAATAGCCTTCCATTCGAAAGGCTTTCCGGATAGTTTTTTAGCATGCTTGCATGCCGCAAGCTACTGCCACCTCACGGAGAGACATTCTTCAAGTTATTGCACTCATAGTAGCTGTCACTACTGTGACCGGTACGAGTTACTGGTGTGGTTTCGAAGTATCGTTTGATACTTAATATGTTTTATGATTGAGTTTGATACTCATGATGTTTTATGTTTGGTTTTGGAGTATCGTTTGATACTCATTATGCTTTATTTATTGTGTCAAGAGATCATTTAATACGTGATATGTTTTATGTAACATGTTAAGGCTACCGTTTTGGAGTCTTTATGGTTATTGTTTACAAGGCTCCGGTTAGCCTGACAAGTGTATTTAAGACCTGCTATTCTCCGGACTTAGAGAAAGCAGACTTCGACAGACAGAGTTTTCAATATACTTAGTTGAATAGTTACTTCTTCAGTTTGCTTCGGGAATCCAATAAGACCAAACATACTTAGCTATTAGGAACTCCTTGGTAGTTGCGATATAGTAAGAAGATTGTTACAACAACTTAGTCTAAGCCTCCGGTACTTAGTCTCGTTATATACCGCACTTTGGTATAGAGATAGTATCGTTATCCTATCGATTCCCGCCACCACCCAGGAGGCTGTTACAGCTACTAGTCGGCGGCGGGTAGGAGTGTCATGGGAAAAGGATTGTCCCTTGGGCTTTTGGGGAGTGGAAGGTTCTTGACATATGTTGAAAACGGTACTGAGACTTAGGTTGTATTCTTCTGCAATCTGCCTATAAGTCCAGTTGGCAGAAAACCGTAAAGTTCGAGCAGCACAGCGCTGTTTATAGGGTATTCATTTCCCCAGACGCCTTTCGGCTTCCATTATTTTCTATCTTTGTGTAAGTTATCATTCATGATTGGCTTATATTGGAAATAGTTTACTTACTAGTGAACTTTTTTTTCATTTTTTTTTTCCACAGTTTGTTTGTGTTCACGATACTTGACAGTCTTGATACTTCTTGCTAATATTCAGTGGTCAGGGACAATACTCACTTTTTGATCAAATTTACCCTTTTTTGACTATGTTTACGCTAACTACTTTTACTATTTACAGGGAAGATTTGTGTCCTTGGCAAAGGACTTTTAGCTCCCGGAACCCCCCTGCTGTTCAGTCCGCTCCTGGCAGGGACTTGTACACAGTGAGGAAAGCGGGAAAAGCGGGCGCGTCACACTTGCTTCACACTTGCTTTTCCCGACTATGGCGTTTTCTAGGGGGAAAACGATTGGACAGTGATTGATTGGAGACTCGGGTATGAACGAAAGTGATGGTAGGGATAGGGGTTAGAAAATGTATGTATCAACATACATTTTCTAACCCCTGTCCGTCCCATTATTTAACCCCTGACCCGAGTAGAGTGCCGTACTCCGACTATGAGCGATAGCGAAATAGGAGGGGAGCCGGCTATTATTGCTAGGATAAGATGGGAATATTAAATATCGTAAAAACTCCTGGAATCCACGATCTCCCCCGCCCCTGTAATCTCCGTATTTCGAGACAAAGGCTCCTGAGAAGGATTAGCATTTTCCTGATATAGTGAAGGATCGGTCCTTAGGACTTGTTAGCTCTCGTTAACTGATATTCGCAACTTGATGAACTTGCCAAACTAAACCTATTCTGTATTGGCGGGCTGATTTTAGGACTGATGGAGGTAGTGGGTTTCTCGAGTTTTTCCGGTACTCGAAGTTTTCGTACGGGACAGGGTTTATTTTGCGGGTTAACCTAAATTAACTGTTCGGAAACTTTATCCCTGGCACTTGAACTGTACTCTCGACACCCAAGTGCGGTGAAAGTGGCAAGGGTGCAGCGGATTGCACTCGAGTAGCATCCCAGCCCCAAATCACGGGCGAGCGAGCGGGAGGGCTGAATGAAAATTCTTATTCGTGCCACACTCACCGTGGCCCGTGGGGTTGTTTGATCGGAAGTATGCTAATTTCAGCTTTGAAATACACATACAAATACGATCGTTGCTTGATGCTGGCTGCTCAATCTTCAATTATCCCGGCAATACCTAACCGGCGTTCACCAGCTAGCTGGTGGAAAAAAAGATCCAACTTGTAGGGGTCTAACTATCGTAGCTTGCAGATTTTTTTTTAGGGCTACTGAAATACTGGTGCTTGTATGGCGTGAGGGTTGGGGTTGCTTCTTCTGGCTGAAAATGCATATGGAGCAATACGGTATCACATAGGCCCAAAATGCAGTATTGTTTTAAAATTTATGATCCCTCTGGCGAGTGTGGCAACTCTCGGGTGCACTGTGTCTAGCTCTGTTTTCTTGGCATAGAAATGGTTGGCGAGCGCTACCTGACCCCTCATTCCTCGGGGACTAGAAAGCTCATCAACCCTTTTGGCCCCCTGGATTATCGCGGAACCGCATCCATAGCGAAACGAAGCACCTACAAAAACGCACTATGGAACGAATAACGCTTACGCAATCCTTTGGTTCTGGTAATGTGAATAGTGGGAACGTAACAAATAGCTACAACAACAAAACTATCACTGTGAACAAAACAGATGACGAAGAGAACAAGATTAAGCAGTGGCTCTCGCCACTAGAGCCTTGGCACAGACATCAAAGTGTGCAAACCAACCGGGTGGATGGTGTAGGAGGTTGGCTTCTGGAAAGCAGAGAGTTTAGAGAGTGGAGTGGCAGCCAAGGGAGACCTGAGCAGACTATTTTATTCTGCTACGGCCATCCGGGTGTGGGGAAGACACATATCAGGTCAGTGGGAAAGCTCTATCGAACAAGTGGATATCACTAACGGCTAGTAATATTAGCTCCTTAGTTATTGACTGGTTGTGCGATCAAGTTTCTAATAGAAATATCGCTGTTGCGGGCCTGTACTGCGATTACCTTGCTCACGAGCAGCAGTCCGCTACCAACATGCTAGGCGCGATCCTCAAGCAGCTGTTAGAGAGAGAAGGAATCCCAGAGCCCGTTCGACAGGCTTTTCGCGAGGGGAAACGGGGGTTTGGCGGACGGGCTGTGCGACTTTCCGACTTGGTGAAGATACTGAATACGACGATCGCATCGCTATCGGAAGTGTTTATCTGTATTGATGGTTTAGATGAATGTCTTCCGAACAATCGACGAGAGCTTCTTGAGTCACTACAAGAGATTGTGCGGGCTTCGCCGACCACACGGGTGTTCCTTACTGGGAGACCTCACATTCGGGACGAGGTTAAGACGTACCTGGGCAAGGCGATCGCGATGCCCGTCATTCCTACCATTAGAGATATTGAGAGGTATCTGAAGATGAGATTAGACAGAGATTCCGCACCTGAAGCAATGGACGACGATTTGAGAGCTGAGATTATGAGGATAATTCCGAGAAAAATATCCCAAATGTGCGTACAAACGACCACTTTAACCAATCCAGGCCTCTTGGATGTCCGCTAACAACAGAGTATAGATTCCTCCTCGTTTCCCTTAACATCGATGCAGTCTTGGAGGAGGTTACAATTCACCAGAGAAAGAAAACGCTTGACGAGATGGTCCAAGGGAATGGTCTTCGAGATGCGTATTCGGCAACCCTAGCTCGAATAAAGGCACAGAAGGGGAGCAAGTCGAAGCTCGGGATGCAGGCATTAATGTGGCTATCACATTCTGAGCGACCATTGAATGCCGGCGAGTTATGCCATGCCCTAGGGGTAGAAATAGGGTCTACAGACCTGAATTCTCGGAACATCCCTGCGATAGAAACACTTCTCGGATGTTCTTTGGGGCTTGTAACCGTTGAAGCGTCCTCATACACTATCCGTCTTGTCCACTACACCCTTCAAGAGTATCTATCGAATAATACCGACTTGTTTCATAGCCCTCACGCAGTAATCGCCGAGACTTGTTTAACGTACCTCAACTTTCAGTGCGTTAGAGACATTTCGCCTAGCCGTTATCAGCCCCTGCCAGAAACACCTTTGCTTGAATATGCTTCTTGTCATTGGGGAACACATGCAACCAGGGAAATCACGGAACGTGTGAGCACACTCGCACTAAAAATTCTCGATGAATTCGATAAGCATATATCCTCTGGGATACTCTTATCCCATACCGGCTATAAACAGTCACGGAACAGTGAGCTTTATCAGAGTAATCCTACCGAATTTACAGGGCTCCATGGTGCTGCATATTTTGGGATCGTGGAGCCAGCAGTCGCTTTATTAGGGATGAAGAAATGGGATCCCGACGCAACCGATGTGGCAGGTAATACAGCGATTTTGTGGGCTGCTAGGAATGGGCACAAGGCCGTCCTGAAGGTGCTTTTAGAACAGGAAGGTGTCACTCCCAACACTGCGGATCGAAGGGGTCGAACACCTCTTTCGTGGGCAGCTGAAAAGGGGCACGAAGGCGTCGCGGGGTTACTTTTGGAACGGGAGGATCTCACTCCTAACACTGCCGATGAAGACGGTCGAACACCTCTTGCGTGGGCATCGATAAGTAGGCATGAGGGCATTGTGAGGATGCTTTTGGGGCAGCAAGGTATCACTCCCGACATTGGGGATGAAGACTGTCGAACACCCCTCCTGTGGGCGGCTGAGAATGGGTATGGAGCTATCGTGAAGATGCTTTTGGAACGGGAAGACGTCACTCCTAACACTACGGATATCGCGGATCGAACATCTCTATCGTGGGCAGCTGAAAATGGCTATGGGGACGTCGTGAAAATGCTTTTGGGACGGGGCGATCTCACCCCTGACACTCCGGATGAAGACGGCCGAACCCCTCTGTCGTGGGCAGCTGAAAGTGGGAATGGGGCTATCGTGGAGATGCTTTTGGAACGGGAGGATGTCGCCCCCGACACTGCGGATGAAGATGGTCGAACCCCTCTATCGTGGGCAGCCGAAAATGGGGGGGAGGAGGTTGTGTTGATACTTTTGGAACGGGAGGATGTCACTCCCGACACTACAGATGAAGACGGTCGAACCCCTCTATCATGGGCAGCTGAATATGGGAATCTGAACATGGTGAAGATGCTTTTAGAACGGGAAGATGTCACTCCCGACACTGTAGATGAAGACGGTCGAACTCCTCTATCATGGGCGGCTAGTGGTGGGTATGCGGGTGTCGTGGAGATGCTTTTAAAGCGGAAGGATGTCACTCCCAATACTGCGGATAAAGACGGTCAAACACCTCTATCGTGGGCAGCTGGAAATTATTGCGCGGACGTCGTAGATATACTTTTAAGCCGGGAAGATGTCACTCCCAACACTACCGACAAAATCGGCCGAACACCTCTCTTGTGGGCAATTGAAGGTAGGGATGAGGACACTGTGGAAATGCTTTTAAGACGGGAGGATGTCACTCCCAATACCGCCGATAAAAACGGTCGAACACCTCTCTCCTGGGCAGTCGAAGATGCGTATGGGGACACCGCAGAGATACTTTTAAGACGGAAGGATATCACTACCAACACCGCGGATAAAGATAGCCGAACCCCTCTATCGTATGCAATTGAACACGACAATTGGTGGGCTGTATGGACGCTTTTGGAACAGGAGGGTGTCACCCCCAGCCCTGCCGACATAGAGGGCCGAACCCTTCTATCGTGGGCAATTGAATATGAGCATGAGGATGCCGTGGAGATGCTTTTGGCACGGGAGGATGTCGCTCCCGACACTCCGGATCAGGACGGTCGAACCCCTCTATTGTGGGCAGCTGAAAATGGGCATGGGGACATCGTGAAGATGCTTTTGGCACGGGAGGATGTCACTCCCGACACTCCAGATCGAGACGGTCGAACCCCTCTATCGTGGGCAGCTGTGGAGGAGGTTGTGTTGATATTTTTGCAGCGGGAAGATGTCACTCCCGACACTGCAGACAAAAATGGTCGGACACCTCTATCATGGGCAGCTGAGGATGGGGATGAGGACATCGTGAGGGCGCTTTTGGGGCAGAAGGATGTTACTCCCGACACTGCAGACAAAAATGGTCGGACACCTCTATCATGGGCAGCTGAGGATGGGGATGACGGCGTCGTGCGGATGTTTTTGGAACGGGAGGATGTCACTCCCGACACTGCAGATGAGGATGGTCGAACCCCTCTATCATGGGCAGCTGAATATGAGAATCTGGACATGGTGAAGAGGCTTTTAGAACGGGAGGACGTCATCCCAAACACTCAGGATGAAGACGGTCGAACTCCTTTATCGTGGGCAGCTGAATATGGGAATCTGGACATGGCAAGGATGCTTTTGGAACGCAAGGATGTCATTCCCGACACGGCGGATGAAGACGGTCGAACCCCTCTATTGTGGGCGGCTGAATTTGGGTATGGAGCTATCGTGGAGATGCTTTTGGCACGGGAGGATGTCACTCCCGATACTCCGGATCGAGGCGGTCGAACTCCTCTATCGTGGGCAGCTGAAAATGGGTATGAGGAAATTGTCAGGATGCTTTTAGGACGAGACGATATCACTCCCGACACTATGGATGAAGGCGGTCGAACCCCTCTATCGTGGGCAGCTGAAAGTGGGTATGGGACCATCGCGGAGATGCTTTTGGCACGGGAGGATCTCGCTCCTGACCTTGTGGATGGAGGCGGTCGAACCCCTCTGTCGTGGGCAGCGGAGCATGGGTATGAAGACATCGTGGCGATGCTTTTGGAACGGGAGGATGTCGCTTTCGACATTGCGGATGAAGGCGCCCGAACACCTCTTTTGTGGGCAGCTGAAAATGGCCACGACGGCGTCGTGAGGATGCTTTTGGAACGGGAAGATATCACTCCTGACACTCCGGATGAAGACGGTCGAACTCCTCTATCGTGGGCAGCTGAAAATGGGAATGAGGCCATCGTGGAGATGCTTTTGGCACGGGAGGATGTCGCCCCCGACACTGCGGATGAAGATGGTCGAACCCCTCTATCGTGGGCAGCCGAAAACGGACATGAGGACGTCGTGAGCATGCTTTTAGGACGGGAGGATGTCACTCCCGACACCCCGGATGAAGACGGTCGAACTCCTCTATTGTGGGCAGCTGAACACGGGTATGGGGGTATTGTGAAGATGCTTTTGGAAAGGGATGATATCACTCCCAACACCCCGGATGAGGATGGCCGAACCCCTCTATCATGGGCGGCTGGATATGGGTATGGGGGCATTGTGAAGATGCTTTTGGAAAGGGAGGATATCACTCCCGACACACCGGATCAAGACGGCCGAACTCCTCTATTGTGGGCAGCTGAGAATGGGTATGGGGCCATCATGAATATGCTTCTGGAACGAGAGGATGTCGTTCCCGATACTGCTGATCAAAACTGTCCAACCCCTCTATCGTGGGCTACAGAACGCGGAGTGGAAGACCTAGAGCGGGCTAGAATTAGCCAGGATATAGCTATCATAGACCTCACTGGCCAAATAGCACTTAGACACACTTCCGAGGAGCAACCTGGTGGGGCTCCAAAGCGGCGATTACAAAATCAAGGTTCTGTTTCTCAGCCTGCTGGCAGCAATAGTTCAATAGACCTTTCCCCAGCCGGACCCTCCGAGTCATCCCAGTACCCTCCTAAGAGGATCCGGAGATCTTCACATTAATGAAAAAACCTCCTCACCCGACAAGCCTTCTGGCTTGCAGCATTACGCTGTCCCCCCACTAAGCTTCACTTTCCTTCGCTTTCAATTCACCCTCTCCAACCCCCCTTTCGTCTTGTATGTATTACCCCTTCACATCCTCGCCATCTATCAGCCATAGTGTATCGTATCATCTCCTTTTACCTTTAAGAATTGCCTAGTATAGTACTTATACTATATCAGGTTTTGCTTAGTGCTTATTTTCTCTTTTATTTCTTCCCCTTTTCTCCATCGCACACATTTCCTCTCCTATTTAGCCATATCTGGTGTTTTGAGAATAGGCTTCGTACGAGTAAAGTAGGTTGTTTTTTCATCCTACAGCAGTTTCTACGTATGAAGTATTAACTCAGTCTTAATCATCGTTTTCGTTTCCTTACTAGTCTATTTAGTTCTTTTTCTGCATTCTTCATATTTTGGGGGGGAAGAAAGAAAGAAAATTCTTCCAGAGCGGGGTGGTTTTTCGTCCCTGTTTTTCTTTTCTTTTCTCCTCTTAATTAACCCTTTCCAATTTAAATTAGCTTTGGTGTAGCTTTGTAGAGTTTGATATGGCCTGTACTGTTATTAGAATACTGTAGAATAATTGATTTCTCACCGGGTTGAGGGTAACTTACCCCGGACGTAAGCTACCAAGACTAGCTGGTATGAATAACCACTTCCTATACCGGTAGTGCATGGCATAAAGTGCCCAAATTCAGTTCAAAGTACTGTACGGTGCATTATATAGCCCAGGCTCCTTAAGACTTCAACGAAGTTGGAAAGGAGAGAAGCGGTGGGAGACGAGAGGGAAAGAAATTTGACGAAGACAAAAGGATAAAAAGAGGGGAAGTATAGATTATGCATCACGGACCACGGCGGACCCCCTACATTAATTACCATTCCCGCTCCACATCTATAATACAATCATGATCTATGAAACCCTAGTAATTTTGAGAGCTTCCTCGCGTCTGAGGTCTCGTATGTCAGGATTGACATCTTTTCGTTTCTAATAGCAGCCTTACTACTCCCTCGTACATGCTCCTCGGGTCAGGGCGACTGAGTGGCGTTTGGCCATACCGGGTGTCTGCAGCGTTGGAATCGGCATCCCCCCGTTCCAACAGCAGCTTTACTATTCCCTAATGGCAGTTCCCTGAAGTCACCAAGAGTGGCGCTCGGCCAAATATAGTCCGTACAGTGTCGGAATTAGCATCCTCCAGTTCCAATAGCAACTCTTCAACTCCCTCATGCCTGTTCTCCATAGCTTCCGAGAGTGGTGTTTGACTATATTTAGTGTTTACAGTGTGAAGACTGATATCCTCTTGCTCCCATAGCAACCTTACCACGCCCTCGTACTCATTCTCCGTAGAAGGAAAGGGTTACTATGAAATAGGATTTATAAGTGGATTGACGGGATGCCAAGACGTTTGGAAAAGCTAATGGTAGACAAATGGTGGACCAACAAAGCATTAGCCATAAGTAGATGTAAATATATATTACTATACGTCTGCTATATACTCGGGCAGATGTGTGGTTATTCTCTCTGTGAAAGCAAAAGTCGGTTAGTGGTTGTGATTGTCAAACAACAAGTATGAACTCCACTTTTTCCCAGGACTGCGCTATATCCGTAAGTAGTAGACCTCTGCCGTCGAACTCCTATTTCGAGTTTTTAAATGTCTTTTGCACATTCTCTAGCGCCTCCCCCCTAACCACTAGCGAGTTGTTTTAGGATATTTCCCATGGTGTCGGTAGTTGTCTGCCCCGCAGGTCACAGAATTCGCAGCAGAACATTGTAATTGCAATTCCTCCCTCTCAAGGCTAATCGCGCAGGACATCGATCATTAGTGAACTAATATTGCTGGTGGTTAGAAATAATTCCTGTTTCTTCCAGATAAACGAGTCACTCATCATGTCTTGGATGTGTCTCTCCCACTCCCGGATTCCCGTAGCATAACAAGATAGCCTTATCTGCTCTAACTCCACTCCTGAAACTCGTTTGTCTCCAAAGCCCAATTCTCCACACCATCAAACCTATCGGTATGTCTTGAGACTTTCCTGCAGGATCCAGCGGCGAAAGCTACCGCATTGCTTTAGTCATATTGGTGATGTTGTTACGAGGATCCGCTAAGTTATAGCTACCAGAATTACCGATGCTAATCGAGTGTGGAGATAGAATACAAAATGACAAATACAACATCACGCACGTAACGCTGGGAAACAAGGTATGCGGACTGCTACTAGCTTATCTTTACGACTTAACGTTATCTAAAACCCAGTACTATGTACAACGACTCCCCCTCTCGATAGGCATTTAACTTATGTAATTTTAGTGCGTTGGAAGAAGAAAAGAAAAGAAAAATAAGAGGGAAAGCAGAGTATAAGGAAGAAAAGGAAAGGAAATAAACGAGGCAAGCTCTTGATGGAAAGCAAATGGGTGAAAGTGGGAAAAAAAAGAGCCCTTGAACATACGAGTACTGCGTTGTGTTGTTACGGTACATATGTGTGTGCCGCGTATACATTCCCACACTCCGGTGATTTCCCCATGTTTACTTCTCTCAATATTATCGTCTTTTCTCTCTCTCCTTCTTCTTCTTCTCTTTTCTTTCTTTTTTGAACGACTTGCTTCTCTTCTTCCTTCCCCCCACCGCCGTATAGTTTGTTTGTCCTTATTTTTTACTTCTCTAAACGGTGTCGTCCTTTCTCTCCCCCTCCTTCTCCCTTTCCTTTTTTCTCTTCTTTGAACGACTTCCTTCTCTTTTTCCTTCTTCCCATCACCGCATAGTTTGTTCCTTTTTTTTTCTGCCCAGGCGCCTAGTCCGTCTGTTTGGGGGCGCTAGGACGGACTGTAGGGGACCAAAGTCCTAACGCTTGGACCTTCGGTACCAGCCAGGTTGAAATCATGAGACATCACTCTCAGCGTCCTCGGCCGTCCCCACAGTCCCCCGCCGTCCCGTCCAGTCCGGGGCTCTGGGCAGTCCCTCCGCGGGGCTCTTGGCAGTCCCCCCGCGGGGCCCCGCCGGGCCCCCGGACGATTGGGAATACTGGCTGAAAGGTTCTCAATGCAAAAGGGAAAACTTTATCGAGAGCTCAATGGTGCCCGTGGGATTGGGTCCAATGCTAGTTTCTACGGTGCACGTTCTTGGATCGACAGGTTAGATCTGGTGGCTGAGCTCTCCGGACATATGGGATGTGTTAACACACTCTGGTGCCACCCCTTTGAAACCTGCAATGTTGTTGATAGGGCTAATTGAGGGAATACTTCACAGGCCTTCACATAAACTCAAGTCTTCATTCAATCCGGGACCTCTGGGGAAACGCCTTGTATAATTCTAAGCGACCTAATAACCTCCCTCGGGACGCTAATGGACTCCCCCTCTTCCCCTCGAACCCCATACCTAAAAATAACCATCCTCCCAACCCTCCTCCTGGCCATCTGCCCTCCCATCTACACTCCCTCCACCACGCCCTCTATTTATTCCACTTCCTCACCCCCCTCCACCGAACCCATCGTCAACCGAACCCGCACACCCTCACCCTCCCCCCCACCACTCAGCCCTCTACCTCGGCCACTCCCAGTGTTCCCAACCGTCCGGGGGGGCTGCCAAGAGCCCTGGACGGGACGGGACGGCTACCTGTTGTCCGGCCAGGGAGGTCAAATTGCAGGACGGCCGTCTTTGGGGCGGACGGTGGGCCTACAGGGTGAGACATGTGTGTTTAGGGCAGGGGGGGGGGAGCAGCGGATGATGGAAGACAGCGGGAGACAGTACGAATGATGTCTCATGATGCTATATGATTGGTTCGGAGGTGCATGATTTCGACTTCGGCTAGTACCGGAGGTCAAGCACTAGGACTATAGTCCCTACAGTCCGTTCAGTCCTAACCTTCCCGGGTGTAGTCCCTCCTAGCCCCCCCCCCCAAAAAAAACGGACTATGAGCTGTAGTCCGTTCTGTCCCACCCCGAAGACCGACGGACTGGACGGCCGGGAATACTGGCCACGCCAACATCCTAACCATGAAGGATGTGGCCTTCTTCGGCCAGCAAGATGAATACGTCGTCTCAGGCTCTGACGGCGGCAATATCTTCATATGGGACGCGCGCAGCGTTGAAATAGTGAATATACTAGCTGGGGATAGCGGAATAGTTAACGTCGTCGCGGGGCATCCCCGCGTGCCCATTCTTGCGGCCGCAGGGGCTCGCCACTTAGTTGACATTTTTGGCGTGGAGGGAGGGAGCACTGGGGAAGGGGATGGATGGAGGATCTTGATGAGATTCTGGCTAGGAGCGGGGAGACTTCTGGGTAGCGTTGTTGGCACTTGAAGTGCCTTGTGCCGTGCCGATGTGCCCGGCGCGGCACTGCGAAGTGCCAGAGTGTGGTGAGATTAGCTGATGGCACAACCTGGCACAATTCAATTGTCGTGGGCTTGTTTGTCACTGAGGAAGGAAATATTCCGGTTCTTCAACCCAGTGGGAACTTACGAGGATGGGAAATGGGGAAAATTCTATTTGAATTGGGCTTGTAGATAGTTTCTCCCTTTTTTCTTCTTGCAAAGTCATTTTATTTGTACATGGATTGCCTAGGCACTATATAGTGCAGTGCCAAGCACATCGATCTGGACGGTTGTGCCATGGCACAAACTCTAGCAACTTAGTACCAACACCGCTACTTCTGGGGGACTCGTGTCTCTCAGTCTCTGCGCCAAGAATAGACACCTGTTTTGGAATAGCCACCACCAACCTATAAAAAGTATAGTGTTCGAGCTGTTTGAAAGAGTCTGACGAAAAGCGCTAGTAGACGGTGAAAGTCACATACGAAAATAACCTCACGATTCACCACACTATGGGACATTTTGTGGACTTCCGTGGGCTGGTTTCCATTTTTCTTAGGAGGTAAGTATTCAGCATTGAGAGAATATTAGAACTCAGGAGTTTACATTCATGGCGAAGCTGTGGGATCAGAAGATATTAATCTCACTCATTGGCTCTTGCGAGAATTTCGAGGTTTACCCACATAATGCTTCTCCAGAAAATCGGCCTTAACGTTATCCTCCATATGGGCCCGCAGTGGCTATTCCAAAAGAGGTGCCTATTCTTGGCGTGGAGAGGTGGGTACTCATGTTTTGGAATGGGGAGGATGTGGCCCCCAGCATCACTAATAAAAACGGCCATTCACCATAAAAGCTCTCCACTATATGAACCCTCTCTCACTTGCAGCATTAATCCTTACTCCTGTTTCCTTACTGGCTTGTTTGGCTCTTTTTTTTTATTCTTCATCCCCTAGTAGGGAATCAAGAAATTTCCCGTCCCAGGTCGGGCTCAGTTTTTTCGGGCAGCGGGCCCATTTTCGCTTTCTTTGTCTTTTAACATTGATCCTTTCCGATTGGAATTGGGTTGGTGGACCTCTGAAATTTGATATGGCCTGCACTGTAGTTAGAATGGCATTGAATAATTGATTTCTCACCAAGTCGAGTGTATCCCAGGCGTGAGATATTAATATTAAAAACTAGCTAATCTGAATAACTGCTTATGATACCGGTAGTGCACAACGTAAGGTGCCCATTTCCAATTCAGCGCCCAGCGCCGCGCGGTGCATCGTATAGCGTTCTCGCTTTCTTTTTCTTCCTTCCCTCCTTCCCCCTCCCTTATTTCACCCCTTCCATTCCGCTCAGCTCACTAGAGATGTTTCATTGTTGCTAGACGTAGAGGCTAGGACAAAAGGAGAAACATACATCTCATCAGATGATAAGGTAATATGGTACAAAATTCACGAGCCATCCAATGAAAGGAGCTAAGCAGAGTTGTAACCACAGGTGAGAACCATACAGGAGGAAAGAAAAGAATTGAAGGAGGAAAACGAATAAAAAGAGGAAAGTATAGTATTGATTATGCACCACAGAGCACTATAAGACTCCCAGTATTGATTTCCATCCCCGCTCCATATGGATGGTATAGAAATGGTCTATGAAATAGTGGTCATGAAATTGTTGCCAAGGACAGACTAAATGACAGCGAGAAGGATAGAAGAGAATGAGAAAGGAGGGAGTAATCATGAAGGCACCAATCGTTCTTCCGAGGAGGGGGAGCAGGGGAGCAGGGGAGCGGTCGAGCGGGGTGGACAAAGCAACCCTCTTCATCCTGCGCTTACAACACCACCTAAAGAAATTTCTCTTAATCAAATATTAATTTCTACTACGCATTCTGCTATGTATTTACATTGTTAATTTTTAATTGTTTTTTTTGGTTTTTATGATAGTGGGGTGTTGTCATGGGCAAAGTTTTTCTTGTTCGTTAATGCGCGGTTAATTTTATCAGCGGGGTTGTTCGCCTTAATATGATACCCGTAGTACTATATATATACTAGTACATGAGCAGATGTGTGGTTATTCTTTTCGAGAAAGCAAAAGTGGCTTAGTGGTTGTAGTTGTCAAACAACAAGGGTGAGCTCCACTTTTTCATACGACCGTGCTGTACATAAATCGCAGACCTCGACCGCCGGTCTCCTATTTTGAGCTTTTAAAACATCTTTCGCGCATTCCCTAACGCCTCCACCCCTAACCACTAGCTAGCTGTTTTAGGATGGTTCCCATGGTGGTAGTAGCATGCTCCTGCTAGTCGCGGAAGTCGCAGTAGAACATAGCGATTCCAAATGTCTTCCTCGCAAGACTAACTGCACAGGATATCCCCGGGGGTTTGGTACCGTATAACCCGGCAAGAACCGGCCAGCGCTAGTACCGGTAGGTTCAAATAAGGTTTTTACCCTAGTTTTGTCTCGAAACCGCAATAAGGTGTCATAGGCTAACTCTTTGTAGTTAGGGCTAGGCCTTTCAGGGATCTTATTTGACGCAATTGTAAGTTTCACCTTAGCCGCTTCTTATTTCAACATGCTAGCGCTGGTTCCTGCCAGTTTCTGCGGCACTTGAGTAAGAGTATACAGAAAAAAAAGAAAATGAGATATTGTTTGTGGTGTTTCGGGTAAGGAAGGATTTGGCAGCAACACGATACCACGGTGCGTAATCGGCCCAGGTTTGAGCATGTGATACTACGATAGAGCTTGCGGGTACTGCACTAGACACAAGGCCCTTTGGACGTCCCTAGTCCAGTATAGCAAAAGCACTAGGGAAACTAAGCTTTTCAGGATTATCATACTATGGATAATTCCAGGATAACAAAAACCCAACTTATCTTGAATGCTTAAGACTTGGTGGAGAGAGGGTGAGAGTAGGGGGAGCGTGGACAACTCTGTTCGCTTCTCGCTTGGGTGTGCTCATAAGCCGGTCGGGCTGTCGCCTTAGCAGGTTGAACGAAATACCGTATTCTGGCAAAAGTCCTACTGTACTCGAGTAGCTAAAGCGAACTAAAGTGAAACTAAGGCGACCGACTTCCCCGCTATCAGCTGAGTTTTAGCTGGCACTTGGAGGGCCAATGTAAAGCTCTGCGCTGAAGTGATCCTAAGAAAATTGGAGGAAAATTGGAGGACCAGCAAAATGATGATCTTTTCGAAATGGATAAGATGGAGGCGCCACTAGCGCAGGGGGCTGGCTTTGTGTCATGGGGGCCATGACCAGTCCAGGGGCGGCTACGCGGGAGCTCTTGTTGAGAGCAATCGCAGTAGGTCTGACATTCCATTTAGCTAGAAGATCTTGTAGGGGCTCGCTCCAAGTAGGCGAAGAGGAAAGTATAATGTCAAGCCATTACACAGAGCAGCAGTCTCAGAAGGTGGACGGTCGAGGCAGCACACTGCTTTTTGGAGGACATTGAGCATGCCCAAGATATGCGAGTGATGTAACATGAAGCATGACAATCCTCTCCCGTTTATCGCCGTTATCGCAATAGTATCAAATTACTCTCTATGGGCACATTGGAATGTCTGTACTGTGTGAAGTACGCAAAAATGGAAATTTATGAGTAGAAAAACAGTGTTAGAGCTGGATTTAGATATAGCAAAGGGGAGGTAGCGGTTAAGGTAGAACCTTTATGGGGGTTAGCGACCTTATAAAATAAACTTGTATAACCATCCGGGCTAAAGGTTACAGACTGAGTCAGAGATAGCTAGTTAACTGCTGTATGTCAATTTCCATTGCATCAAATCCTATTGACATCATGAGATTTGCGGCGACTTATAAATCACAGCGATTGACAATTCATAAAAGCATAAATCAGAAAAAAAGAAAAGAAAAAAACATGAAGGAAGGGTGAGACGACAAGGGGTCCTGAAGTGGAGCTACGCACCCCTGAAGGCTAGCAGAGAGGTGTCGGAGTAAGTGAATATAGGGATGTTGGGGTTGACATCTCCCTCTCCAGAAGCAAGCTCCCCACACCCCCGTGCCCCCTCTTGGCGGCTAGCAAGAGAGGTGCTCAGCAATTGCAGTATTGACAATCGAGATTGAAACCATTCCGCGCTAGCGCTAGCTCGACCGCTTCCATTAATACCATCCCATAGTAATCCCGAGGGGTGTCTGGCCTGTGTAATCTGGCATGTCCGTGTTGACGTCCCTCTGTGCTGGTAGTTACTTTACCATAACCGCCCGCCCGCCCCTAGAGGTCGACAGAGTGGTGTTTGGCCTACGCACTTTATCTATTGGATCTAGTGTCTTCCTGCTGTAGGAGTAGCTTCACCTCTCCCTCATGCCCTATATTGCCCTCGAGAGCGTTGCCTGGCCGCACGCATAAGACTCGTCGGGTTTGATATCTCCCCATCAAGAGTCGTCTCATTATTCCCCCGTGTCCACTTCTGGCGGCCGACAGGAGTGGTGTGTTGCTGTTTGCTCGTTATGGTCTTGTCGCCGAGCTATCAAGGCATTTTTCTTCTTCTTCAGGCTCTAACCATCGGGCGCTCGGGAGGTCGTGGAGTCTTGTTGAAAGCCGCTAGATGCTGCTCAGCATGCTCAGGCTATTGTTTCACTGTTTGGATAGGCTTGGGATTAATATATCTACCGGAAGGAGAATGAAAGAGTCGGATGCATGAATGCATGAATGCTATGATCTGTGGGATTCTTTATGGTACCCATCTTGCCTTTGCTAGCGCGAGTGTACATAAGAGAAAGGGGGCATGGCTGGGAGGGAACGGGTATGTTTAGGGATCGATAGAAGGGTAGGAGGATGACTTCGTTTATGATTTATATCTACCCCTGTCTTTACCGTTTAGATAGTTAGTTAGAGGCGAACAAGTGAACCCCCCACTAATCCCAAAATTGTGCGCTGATCAGAGTCGCTTTTCTGTCGCTTTAGTTCTCGCCGCCTAAGAAGTATTGCTTTCAATCATGAGCGCAGTCGCTTCGTTAATTGCGCCTGATGGTCTGGTTGCTGGAGGCCCAAGAAACGTGGCAGGGGATGTTGTGTAACTTTATGCAATAGGGCGATAGGCTTTCAAGGCTAGGGCTCTTTAAGCATTCTACGCTATTGTATGGCAAATCTTCAAGCATCTTACTCCGTTAATGACAGCGGCTGGGAGAATTTGTATAGTTCTTAGGGGGGGTTCACCCCCAATGATCCTCAAACGCTCGGTGTGAGAGCCCATGACTTTTGCGAGGCCTCCGTTTGATATCGGACACATTTTCATTGGCCCTAGTCAGTTTGGGGCTTCTCAAGGATGGTCGCGCACAACTTAGATGAGAGAAGCGAGAAAACTTCGGGCGACACGTAATTGTCCTGTTTGACCGGCATTCTCGTGAGGGTAGTGAGTGTGAGGGATGGTGGTGAATGTTTTCATACTCGAGTACCGCACTGTTAGAACTCAAACCGAAGAAATATTTATGCTATTAAGGTGTTGTAGTCGCCTCTCCTGACTAGCCTCTGTGTATAGTTTTATTTTGTCTTGAGTTAAAGTTGAGTTTGCAATGTTCCCCCCCTAGTGGAGCCGAGAAGGGAATCCTAACGTCCGAGTATATTTTTCTTCAATTAGAGTTCTAACGGCACAGTACTCGAGTCTGGTAGTGTGTATTGGTTAAGTTGGGTTATTAATATTTGGTTTGGGTCGTGGGAACGGTAATAAGATTGGATCATTATTTGGAGAAAGGTGTGGGTGGGGTTCTGACGGAAAAGGCTATTGAACGATAGATAAGCTGGGAAGCGCTCAGAGTTGATGGTAGGTGAGGGGATGTGGAGGGAAACGAAGGAATTTTCCAAGTATATGGGAATTCTAGACACTAAAGAGAAAGAAAGAAGCTTTGCTGCTGTTGCTTTGTTGGATAAGGAAGGATCTAGCGCGCCCATGACTTCATACTCCACCAAGCTCCAGCATTGGAATACTGGGGTGGGAGTGTCTGAAGGCTTTCCCCGGAGTTGGATGGTGTTCTGACCGGGACTGCTTGTGAAGGAAAATATGCGTTCGTAACCTACTGGCTATACCGGGAGATTGGAAAGGTGGACTTGAGTCACTTGACCCCAGATAGATACAGGCTACCCTCCGGTGTGGTTAAAATATGGCGAAAGAGAAGAAGCTTGATCTAATACGAGAATTAATGATGCAAGTAATAGTATCTACTGCTAGCCACGTTTGGTTATAGTACTAAGACATAAATCTTTAATAATACCTGATTCCGAATAAGCGATGAAATTATAAGTACTTCACCACCGACCGCTTCCACTACCAGCTGTACCCCTACTTAGCGCCAGTGCTTGAAAACTGTTTAAGGGATAATTAATAGTAGGCGCAAAAGAAAAGAGAACTTAACCCTGTTTCAGTCTATTGGCACATTGCTACTTGCCAATTCTAAAAGTACTAGTATGATATATGAAAAGTATGGAAGTGCCTGATAAATCGGCTGCATCGAACTGTCTAGTAATAGGCTATATACTCGGATAGCAGTCACTCTTCCGGAAGACCTTATACTGGCACTAATAGTACCCTCGTTAATAGGGGGAACCCTATAATACCAATCTCAGATATCATGCTATTGACAATTAGGTGTCATTACGCTATATCAAGATTTGATCATATTCTCCCCATCACGCTAATCCATTACTTGTATATAACTCACACCACCAGAGCTGCCCCACCATCCCCCACAACCACCACTACAACAACCACCAAAAACCACCATCCCGACGATAACAATCACTACCACCACGG
>Ga0307507_10005835_pt1 | contig 19668 bp, 18 predicted proteins | sample 7_EM_MG_FD_207223 | JGI IMG/M metagenome (GOLD analysis project Ga0307507, IMG submission 207223) | Populus trichocarpa ectomycorrhiza microbial communities from riparian zone in the Pacific Northwest, United States - 7_EM | ecosystem: Host-associated > Plants > Roots > Unclassified | place...
CTAGAAATTCAAATTTTCATAATGTAATATGGCAAGTCGCTAACTTCGTAGTAAAGTCTTAAAGAAAAGGCTGTATGTATAGTATGATTTGGGAAATCCTTACTAAAGAGTAGCCTTTTGCGACTCTCTCCCTACCGAAGGAAGGATAAGTCCCAACGCTATAGCCCAGTCGTCCCTGCCAGAAACTTGAATCAACTCGTTTGCCATATCCAGCCTACGTTGATAGCTCTTCGGTTCTTCCACCACACGCACCGAACGTCCGAATATCTGAAGGTCCATAGTCAAAGAATTGCATAGCCCCAGAAAGGAAACCGACACTAGCATCAGGATCGCTATAAACAAACTACCGACAGTGGAAGCATTGTTTGCGAGGCCTGCTGCCATGTATACCAACAATGTTGCGAAAGAGGTTGCAAAACCCTCGACCGCGGATAAGTCACGAAGCCATTGCCCAGCAGTCACGGCCTTCAAATCATCCACTTCTCCCCGCATCCGCACCCAGCGATCTTGGCTGACCAAGACTAGTAGATCTCCCTCTACACCTGGCTCTGAAGCCCCCTTCCAGCCAGGCTGCGTCCGCCGCTTGATCAAGACCACGTTTATGAAACGGGCGAGCATCAGCATCAACAACACACCGACGGCCCAAAAGTCGTGAATTGCTCCGAGGATGGCCAAAACGACAAACGTGAGGATGACGCCCGAGAAGTAAAATGCCGAAGCGACAATATTTCTGCCGAAAAACAAGTTTCGAAGTTGTTGGATAAATGGGGGACGTGGCGTTTTATTTTCGACCTTGACCTCTATGAGACAACCGGGCTTGCCTATCTTCTGCATATACCTGACGGTTGCTTGGTTTTCAACCCGGAATACATAGCCAGAGTGCATTGCAGCAGTGGGAGGGAATTCTCCGCCGTTGATTCCCGAGGCAGATTGTTGCCTGTGAATACCAGGTGCCAAAAGGAAGGTATCGGTGATGATCGCAGAACCGGTGAGTGCAGTCCTTTCTGCGATCGTACTAAGATCAGCAAGCGCGATGAGGCCCGCAGCGCTCAGAGATATCCCATTGATGGAATGTTTGTTTAGCATGCCAGTGGTGATTGCTCAATCTAATAACTTGAAAGATGGGAGTCAGTGAGAGTTGAGACGGTAAGTGGAATAAAGCTACCAATGGCATGTACCGTTCGTTACAAGACTGATCATGAATGCCGCCCATGTAGTAACACGTGTATACATGTCATCTATACTTTTCTATACTTACATACAATAAGTACGCTTTTCTGCCGTAGACAATGACAAAAATACTTACGTTACTGTACTCCGCAGTATCGTTTGTCTTTGAAACTGCTATGGCGCAGAATAACCTGAATGCCTCGACGAACTTGCCTGCCATCTTGCACTTGGCGGGAGGTGAAGATCCCTTGGTACCTAGGAGTTCGGACTGGTACCAAGTTTCCGCGAGAGAGGCATCTCCGTTGGTGGTAATATCTACCGAAGGCCAGTTTCAGGACGAAGATCCAGACACCCGCAAGCGGCGCAGGAAAGAGCTGCGCGACCAAGCCAGAAACCAAGCTCATGCCCGCTCTGGCCTCCCAATAGTGTCTCCTCGATCTCCTCTCACAGTGACTCGGACAATTCTTCCAACTGATCCATCGATGATACTCAATCATATAGAGGTTCCTCTTCAGCAGGGGTACACGGGCCACTCCCGAGTCATACCCTCCTCCCTTGCTGACGTCCCCTGCTCCAGCTTCGGCGTTGAAGGGTTGCTGGAAAAACTCAACGACGTGATGCGTCAGTCTTTTACACTAGATATGCCGTCGATATCCGAACTCCTCGATTCATGTATATCAAGGAATTATGATTTTGGAACCACCTATGGACGACTTCGACCATCGTTAAACTCCTTTACGTCCCTTTCAACGCTGAATAAATTCGAAGAGGAGGACAGAAAATTTCGCGAGTCTGCTGTCGATCAAAGCAGGAAACAAATCACAAGACAGTCTGTTTCCCCACGTCGCGTGTGGGACCTGTACAGTGATCGTGTCCTCCCCTTTTCATTGGTGCGCCGAGATCCGTGGGCGATCTCGCATAGCTGGATGGATGAGAAGCACCGCCAATATGTGAACACCCGAATCAACGCAAATGAATGGCCTGTACCGATTCCGGTTGACACGACACTGGAACACGTTCGCATCGAACTGTTGAACATGGGGGCCGAGTACGTGTGGTTGGATGTTCTTTGCTTAAGGCAAGAGGGCCCACCTGGCCACGAAAGTCAGGAGCACAGAGCCCTACGTCTGGAAGAATGGAAAATCGACGTGCCCACGATATCCCACGTCTATCATCGCCACCGTTCGGTTGTGAGTTACTTCAGCGGCTTGGGGAGGCCATTTCAAATAGGTGATTTGCGTAGTCCGCGCCATTGGCTGAACCGCGCGTGGACGCTCCAAGAAGTTTGTGAAGATGCAGGAACAGGTGGCATGACACCTGAATCTCCCGTCATGCTGAGAGACGAAGAGTACACCGATCGAGATGCGATGGAGTTTTACAATCGACTGGGATCCATGCGGGTAACTTTACAGGAAAGGGAGGGTATCTACCGTGTGCTGTCCAACATGCGGGACCGCTATGCGACAAACCTGGTCGACAAGATAGCAGGGTTGGCCTTCGTCCTCGGTTCGGGAACTTTGCCGATTTACCTTCCTGACGAGCCATTGGAGGATGCTTGGAACCGTCTCCTCGAATCCATGAATGGGAACTTCCGTGGCGATCTCCTTTTCATGTACCCTTTCCCTGGAACGGGTCGCTGGTTATGGGCCCCTACTTGGAACCAAATATTAAAGAACGAGCTCCCTTCGATGGCTGGCATCCATCTTTTCGAAACCGTGACGTTTCTGGAGAACAGCAACATCTACAGGCATCACGGCCTCTGCGTCCAGAAGTGCTCGATTAATGGCTTAGAGCAAACAAACTCAGGCTCGGATGGAATTCGCCAAGGCACTGTAACCGTGGAGGTCGATGGTCGCTCGTTTCAAACCTTTACAGTATTTGCCCGTCACCGAAACCCTATCCCAGATGGACAGCATTACGTTCTGATTAGTGGAAAATACCCTTCGTACTGGATAATTGGACGATGGAACGAGACAAACCTTTTTGAAAAGGTTTCAGTTCTTTATATGAAAGATGATTCGGGAACCAAGTTACGGGAATTTGGGCATTGGAAATATGTTGACTACATTTGAGTGGTAGCTGGACACCGTACTGGAATCTACTCATTTCATAATATGTTCTTATGATACTTTCCGTTGCTTTAATATTTCAGATAATATTATCAAGTTTACAGACTGGGGCCGATTCGAACGTGTCTCGAGTAGTTACCAATGACTCACCATCTCCCCTTTGACAGGAATTGCATTGTGGAAGTAGGTGGATACTCGGGTTCCAGATATCACGTCGTTTGGGGTGTGAAGAAACCCTTCGGATATCTAACGGAATCGGAAACAATACAGGAAACGAAAAAAAAGGACTGACCTATTAAGGACGAGTGACAATGCAGTATCAGACGTCGTTGAAAGTGAGCAGAGCTTGTGTCTCATCCTTCCTCCAAGCTCTTCGCCAATGAGGTAGAGGTAATTGTGGAAATAAGTCTACAAAGCGGGCCAAGGCTGCAAGACGAGTTATTCACTTCCACTGCTGGCCGAGTTGAGGGTAGTAGGTTGACCTTCAAGGGAAAAATTTTATATTAAGTACAAGGGTTGTGAACGTTCAAGGAGAAAATACAACTCAAAAATATGCAAATGCCGAAAGAAAGAAAATTATTAAATGATGAGTTCGTGACTTGGACCAGTGCCCTGAGGCCGCAGATCTGAGGTTCGTACTTCTCCTTCTCATCATGCTTCAGATAACGAATAGTAACTTGAAGGCAAGAGAAATCGGTGATAACATCAAAACTGTCGTTTTATTGAACGAACCTGTTTACAGTCAACGGTGTATGGAGGAGTTGAGATGATTCTTGAGGTCGTTTTCCTGCTGGAAGTGCCGATTACAAAATTCGCAGTAGTTATGGTTATCGGATTGCACGTAGTGTTGCCTCAGTCCGTAATCGTTCTTGAATATTCTGTTGCAATCTTTGCAGTAGCTGTGGTTCTGTTCCAAGTGGTCATCGAGCTCATCCTCGTCATCAAAGAGTTCATCGCATGGGGGACAATAATCGTGCTCGGAGCTTTGAGTCCAGTGCTGTTGTAGACGACCATATGACAAGAAGTCTTTGTTTCAACAGATATTGTGTCTGGACGAATCCTGCTTATGCCTATTGAGAGCGCCCTCGTTCTTGAAGTCGCGGTCACAACGGTCGCAGTGGGCCATCGTTTTGAAGTTAGGTACAGTGACAGAGCGAAGGAGCTGGGTATCTGGACAGTAGAATTCAGTCCAAATTTGTTAATAAACAAAATGAAAGATTGAACTTTGGAACAGAGAAACGTGTGCCGGCTATCTTGATGATGGTCGATAAACCTTGTTGTGGCTGTGTCACCCCATGTTGATTTTATCTCATTACAAGGTACCCCTTTGTGGATTGAAGTTGTTTTCCTACACTATGCCCATGAAAGCCAAGAAAATAACTACCTCTCCAAAACTAAGGTTTAGGATCTCCATCACGAGTGGAGATTTGCGCTAACAAATCGATCAAATCAACATCACTTATGAGTTTGGCATTGTTTACCATCTTTACTCAAAGTATTCTTTCTAGCTGATGCGCACCTCTCTCATTTCCTTGAGCTAGCAGCAAGGTTAGGTAAATTTGCAACCATTTCCCTTCCTCGTCTACTAGAGCTCGTCTCACAAGTCCCCCTTCCGTTCACTGCTGTTGCATAATGTGCTTGAATTTGTGGAAACTCGTTAAAAATTATGACCAAAGTTAAATTGATAACGGAGCGCAGACATAAATGACTCTTGGAGTCTTGTTCAAGAATCAAAAATTTCTAGTGTTCGCAAAATGAGAACGTTATCTTTTCTAAAGCCTCTTCATGACTCAGGGTAAAGTCTTTCCTCTCTTCCATCAAATCCAATCTGAGATCCTTCGCTTCTTTTAGACTGAAAGGGAAGTCCACATCTTCCAAAACAGCATCTTGAAGTTCAAGAGGAAGACTGGTAATTGTGGTTTTCGTGGTGGTTTGCTCTGTGGCCATGACTGCTTCCCACCACCATTCCTGCTGCTGACAAGGAACACGAGCGGTGCTGATGATTGTGAGGTTCGGGTCGACAAGGAACAACGCAACAATTCTACGATGCCCAGGCAATGTGGGGTCAGCGAGCTCAAATGGCTCAACGCGGTGATGAAGAACATTAGGAAAAGTGAGGAGACGTCCTTCGCGCGTCTCGACAGAACCTATGTTTTGGACGGCCTCTTTCCAATTTTCACAACCAAATATAGGCTTCACCCAGTCATCGTCAAATTGTCTGTACTCTATCTCTGCTTCCAGCTCGTTCCATTCGCACAGCTGCCTGAAGGAAAGAGCCGAAGTGGTAACGTTTTCTGTTGAGTAATAGTAAATGGCAGTGGAGACAATGTGTTCATTCTGAAGTCGGAAAATCAGTTGCTTGTGTCTAGATAGAAAGAATAAAGAGCAAACCATTTGCCCCTCAACGTGCCATGTGCCTCCCTCGTATTTGGGATTTTCAGGGGTCAAGTGAATACTAGCCAGCTTGACGATGACCTGTAACCCACGATTACCATACTTGGCCTTCAAGTCGAAAGGAGCGGGTCGCGGCAGAGGCACAAACTCATCGGGCTCAGGAAACACAAGGCGTCTATTCTCATTGATCCATATTTCTCGGCGATCCCAGTAATCGCTTTTATTCTCATCGGGTAGTCTCTGGATCTGTTTGGACTCTGGCCAGGATTCTGGATCGGGGTCGTACTTGACAACAGTATACGAAATACGTGGCTCGCGGATAAAAGATTCATCGGCAAGAGGGGCTAGTGTCGCGTTCCAGAGCGGAATCGAGGCGTCGATTAACTTCTCTATCAACTCGTATAGGCGTATTTCCTTGTGGGGGTGTAAGTTATTGATATAACTTGTGATTCTGGTGGGTTCTGCATAAATAGCTGTCCTATCAAGTTCTGCTGGACTTACTCACTTTGCATGATCTCCTGAAATATTGACTTCACAAGGCAGCCACTGGAAATTCTCACTGTAGACCTCAGCATCTTCGGTCATACGGGACCAATGGGACCTGAAAGTCTCTAAAGTCTCTTCATAGGGCGGTTCAGGAACAATTTCGCCTTCGCCACAACGCTCAATGCAGTCTGCAAGTGTCGTAGTGTGACCCTCATGAAGAATTCGCGTCATGCCGTACACCAGGGGAAAGAGCGAAGGGTGGACGAGATCCAGGACTTTCCCGTTCGATCCTGGATGCCAATCTTTCCGAGTTTCTGGGATCGCTGCTTCGAACCTCGTTACTTCTTCCTGGAGGGCTTGCTTCAATTCCGATGAGACCGCCGTATCCGACTTTACAACATCTCCATTATAGACAAAGATAGGTGGGGTGTTTCCAGGAGATTCTGAATAGATCGACCCTACGTGGCGGAGTTCGTTGATGCACCAATCCGCCATTCGAGGGGTAAAGTCTAGCCCAGGAATTCCGCAGACTTCATTCTTCCACTTTTCGGCGATCTCTTCGTTATTCACCTGGAAGACGTTACTGTAATATCCTTCATTGTGACAAAAATAAGATACCTTTTGAAACCAGTCTGGTTTATCAGTCAATTTGTTCATGAAACGTAACATCTCCAGTTCTCGGAGAGTAAGTGTCCTCTGACTTCAAGAAGTCAGCACAATGTCATTAGCAAGGGTGATATCAGGCCACATACGCCACTCTTGGACCAGCTTCTAGCCCCTTTTCACTGAACCTCAATGGCATGCGACGTGGCGCGTGGATGTCCAGGTCTATCATGCTCAATGCGTTCTTGAATAAATCACCAACGTAATCAGGGTCTGTTTTGAGTGGAACATAATTAAGAGGTCTTCCAAAACCCGGTAACAGAGCGTTTTTCTTCTCTGGCTGGCTGGAAGCCATCGTCGGTTTTTGAGAATGTGAAGTGAAACGTAAAAGTCAAGGCGCCAAATTTAGACGCACTAGCCAAACGAAGTCGGATCAAGACCTTATATATAAATACATAGGTTCAAAATGTTAGGTTTTTATTCATCGATTCGCATTTAGGTCAGTGCGAAATAAATATGAATGATGATACTGAGTAGAGGTGGGGCCAAACTGATTACTTGGGGTTCATGAGATAGCGAACTGGTGTCAGGTACTTTTGTGCTAAAATGGTTCAGAGATCAACAAATGCTTTGACCTTGCCCAACCACTTGACGTATTCCTGTAAAAAGAAGTGAGTAGGTTATGCAGGCGTTTAATACGTAAAAATACCTGTTGTTCCTTGTACGCGCAATATTCAGGAATGAAGGCCGCCACGGTCTCATTGATACCTCTCTCTTGCAGGTACTTCTCAAATTCGTCTTGAAGTCCAACGTCGATCGTGTCAAATGCTGGACCAATGTAAAGACCGCGACGCTTCCAGTCAGCGTCAGCAGTTAGATCTGTCCCAACCTTTGCATCGTCGTAGAATGAAACGTTCTCGACAATGAACTGGCCATCTTGGCAACTCATGTCAATATTTAGTGCCCCAGAACCAGTTGACTAGAGCATTGTCAGCAAAGGAAACAAAATCTAGATAAACCAAGCATACTTTCGTGATGGAGAGCGAGGCACGGATAGGATGCACGAAGTTAGAGTCATCTTCGTCGTTCTCGGATTGCTCCGACTCAATATCTTCGTCAGATATCACGTCAGCAATCGAGAACATGATACGGATGCTGCGCAAAAGATATCTTAAAACGCTGTCAATTGTAAATCTATAACAACACACTTGTCGTCGCCAAACTTCCGTGTCAAAGTCACTTCATCATTGCCTCTCACGTCCTCAATCTAGAAAAGGTGTTTGAAAATGGGGAACGATGACGACAAAGGAACAAGAACGCACAGACCAAACTCCCTGCTCCAGAAAAGTTTTCAGGAAATCGGGTGTAGCGTCTGGTTCAGCAAGAGACTCTTGCTCAAACTTGAGTTCTTCTTGAAGTTTCTGAGAGAGAGCAATGTCCGCTGACGTAGAATAGGATGTAAGTCACGCAAAGCTTATAGACGCGTCGTAGTAGATAGAACACACTTGTACCACTTCCAAATCTCCCGGCTGTAGCGGAGAAAGCCCTGGTACTACCGGTAACAGCTCTCAACATAGCAGGACGGGCCATTGAGGAAGCCAAGGAAGAGACTCGCATTCCAGCCACGAAACGAGCGGAACCAATGCGCGACATGCTACGGAAAGCTGAAACAGCAGACATATTTCGTTGACTTCGTGGTTGGGTGTTGGAATGAGGTAAAGAAAAGTGGAAAAGGTGGAAGACGGGGACAAATTTCAGGACTGACGTGACATGTCGCGGAGTTTGCCAAAAGTCACACGGATTCGGGTGCCGGAAATATTCATGCCTCGAGTTGGCTTAAGCTCAACTTAAGCTTCAAGCTTCGGGAGTACTTTCAGGGAGCATATCAGACCTTTTTTGCACAAAGATGGCGAGGAAAATCTGTAGAGGGAATTTGAGAACTATTAAGCACAACACTCTCAAAAAGAGTACTTCAATGACACTGAATTTATGAAAAGAGTACTCGAAGTGAAACCACATGTAATATCTGTTCATTCCTCGCAACTAATCGCCTTTCCTATATTGCTGGGGCTTCCTACGGAGTTGTTACGGAGGTTCAAGTGTGCGTATGACGACCATTAGAGCGGAGTCTAAAATATTTTTGATGTAATTTTGCGAGTCACAGCACAGCCAGCGACCGTTGTCGTAAAACTTTTCCTTCAAAACAGGCCCAACCAGAATGGATATCGACATGAGGACCAAAGACGACGGCGAGGACAAGAGCGCTGTAACACCAAACGGTAATGGTAGGGAATATGATCGTGACAGACCTCGAGATGGCCGGGACCGCGACTACGACCGGGAGAGGAGGGATCGCGACCGAGACAGAGAGCGTGAAAGACGTGAGCCGGGTATGCCTCAGTATTTTTTTCTTTTACTTTTCTTGACTTTCTCTCAAGGAGCTGCTCGTTCCCGAAGAAGCGACCACTGGGAGCCGGAAAGGCGAACTGAGGTAGCTGTCATTGTCATTTTCATTCCACTTCCTCAAACTAACTTTTATGGGACTTCAGCGTCGCAGACGCTCCCGCTCACGTTCTCGATCGAGGAGACGTTCGGCTTCGCCTCGTCGCCGACGTCGTTCTCGTTCGCGTTCGCGCTCTCGTTCTAGGACCAGGTCTCGTTCTCGCAGCCGAGACAGGAAGCAGACCGAACCTTTTGCCCGCTCATTGGGCGGTCCAATGAACGCAGACCATGAAGAAGCGGTTGAATTTGCCAAGATTAGCAAACGTGAAAATCGGGTCTATGTCGGTAACCTAAGTTACGATGTCAAGTACCGCGACCTTATGGAATTTATGAGGGGAGGTGGGTTGGGGAATTCTAGCTTTTTTCGTATTTTCTGGAGTTCATTGGGTTCAACCCGAGTGGAGGTGTAGTGGCTTTGCCACGTGTTTGTTTTGAGCCCCTAAGCGGACTCCAACCGGCCTCTCCGACAGATTGGAGTTCGGGCAATATGGTAGGGTGAGATGCATTGTGGAGGGGGGTGTTATATGTTTTCAGTTTTTTTGTTTGATGGATGGCTGAGTCGTTGAGAGGATATTGATGGGAGTTTTTGGTTGGCAGCTGGTGAGGTTCTCTTCGCCGAAGTTCTCGTCACACCTACAGGTGTATCCAAGGGATGCGGGTGAGTAGTCCCCCCTTGTGTTTCTAGCCAGAATTTATGCTCCTTTAGTATCGTCGAATTTGCATCTCAAGAGGATTCCCAACGCGCCATTCGAGAATTGTCTGAACAAGCCTTACTCGGGCGTCCTGTCTTCATTCGCGAAGTTTGTAATGTCCCAAGATTGGTCTGCATTATTCCTAATCTATTCTACACAGGATCGTGAAAACGAGGCTCGATTCGGAGCGACACCCGTTCCGGGTAAAATGGGAATGGCAATGGCTGGCCTGGGGCTCAATGCCGCTCCTCCACCCCGACCTCCTTCACATAACTACTTTGGCAGCAGTAATAATCCTGGTAACCAACTTTATGTTGGAAACGTGGGTTCTCCTTGTCTTCTGATTTTATACCGGTATTCACGACTTGATTCTTCGTAGCTGCCGTATCAGGCAGGGTGGCAAGATCTTAAGGATCTTTTCCGAGCTGCTGGTAATATAATTCGTGCCGACATCAACATTGGCGCAGATGGTCGCCCGAAGGGTTCTGGAACTGTGGTTTTTGAAACATCAAAAGACGCTCAAAATGCTATTGGTAAGTCTAGGAGCCGCTTCCACGTAGTGGTACCCTGACGCCTTTGGGCAGGTATGTATCATGGATTCGACTGGTATGGGAGGACCCTGGAAGTCCGCGAGGTATTATTGTCTCGCGTGTGCTGAATACATAATTTGTTCATTATTCTGTTAGGATCGTTACGCTGGTCTTACCGGAACGACGAGTTTTCGCGGTAGTTCCCGTGGCGCACCTCGTGGACTGGGACGTGGAGGGTTCCGTGGAGGTGGTCTCAGGGGTTTCAGAGGAGGATACTCTCAGGCGGGTGGTGGCCGAGATTTCTCTAATCAGGAATTGTACGCCGACTATAATGGTCCTGACCAACAGGGTGCCGCTTATGGCAGCGGTGGTGGGGGATACAGTGGTAGCTCTGGATTTGGGGGTGGTAGTGGTGGTGGCGGAAGTGGTGGAGGTGGTGCTGGTGGTGGCGGCGCTTATGCTGAAGGAGAGCCGAGCCAACAGATCATGGTCCGCAACGTAAGTCACTTCACTCACATGCTGGTTGCCTTGTTGACGAACAACCCTCAAGTTACCATGGTCCACTGCCAACGAGGATTTGGTGGAACTCTTTGAGACAACGGGCCAAGTTGAACTTGCAGAGATCTTGTTCGAAGGCACCAGGTCCAAGGGCTGTGGCGTGGTCCAATTTTCTCAAATCCCAGAAGCAGAAACTGCGATTGGTATTTTGAACAATTTTTGTCTGGTAAATGGATTGGTCCTAATTTGATTCTCAGCGAAATTCCAAGGATACATGTATGGAGGTCGTCCACTGGGTGCGTTGGCTTGGTTGCTGTCGGAAATCGGAAGTGGACTCATCCATTTATTTATCTCCAGATGTTCGATTCAATGATCGTTGGCACACATTTACACCTTCGGCGGCGAAAGGTGGGCAAGTTGCTCCCATGCAGTCCGAAGGGATGTAAGTTTTATTTGAAACTGTGAAAAGTTCTGCCGTATTCTAGTATTTGATTTGTATTTCCTGAAAATAAAACGACGACCGTAGGTGGGATCCCCAGTCCTCGGTGATAACTTTGATCTGTGGGAGTTTCATACAACACAATGGAAGCCAAATGGAAAAATGACAACAATTATTACTCATTTCGGTTATCAGCGCTTCGATGCAACTGGCCCCTGCAGATGTATATAAGGAGAGTACTCGGTGTTCGTTGTCGACACCATCCCTCACGTTCATCGTTCAATCCCTTCACGCATCCAACATCGTGGGCACCGATTATGTTCTCTATCGCAAAGAAGGCGGCATCAAGGCTTCGCTTCGCCAACATCTTCAACCGTGCAATCGGTTTAACGATGAACGCCACGACTGCATACAATCACGTTGCTGAGCATCTATTTGAACCCGAATGCACACCATCCACTCGTCACCACTCTAGGGGGCATAGATCGCGTCGACGACGCGTTCCTGGACCCTACTTTAATCCTAACGCGACGACTTCAGCCGACCCCGAGGTAGTTCCCAATTCAAGGCTTATGACCAATCTAAGGGATCAGTATCGAGGGGCGACAGAAGTTCGAACGCGTGTTCGGAAGCACAACGAGTTGCGGAAAGAGAGATCTTTGCAGAGAGTTTTGCGTACCGAGGGTGCGGCTACACCCCCCAGGTCGAGCTCTACTGCTTCTTCACGGGAATTTCACATCCTCGCGGAGAACGTTCAGCAGGCATTGGTGACATCTGAAGTCCCCAAGACACGGGAAGATGTTATTTTCGAGAGGGGGTTTGCGGAACTAGTTGGTGATTTTGTGGCGGCAAGAAAAGTTGTAGATGCGGAATTTGCAAAGGAAGTGGCATGTACGTTTGATCAGATTGATGAGGAGGATTTTATGGCTCAGCTTAACGAGGAGAGGGCGAGGGTGGAATCGGCGATGGCGGTGAAAGAAGCAGTGGGAAAGACGGAGATGGAGGAAAGGGAACGGGAGAGAAGGGAGGAGGAGGAGAGGCAGAAGGAGAAGGAATTGGAAAAAATAAGACGCGTTAACCAAGCTCAAATTCGGGAGGCGGAGGAGCGGCGTGCCGAAGCTAGGCGAAAGGCGGACGAGGAGGACAGAATTCGGCGTCTGCGGCAAGAACATGAGGTCCGGCTGCGAGAGGAACGCCGTTTACGCGACCAGGAACATAAAGCCCGCGTCGAAGCTGAACGGATCGCCCGTCTCGAGCGTGAACGCGTATCCCGGCTGGAGGAAGAGGCCCGGCTGGCACGCGAGCGGGAGGAACAGAGACGTCGAGACGAAAAACAAGCCCGGGTCAGGATCGAAGCTGAGGCTGCCAAACTGCGTGCCGCCAAGGATGAAAAAGCACGTCGAGAGGCGGAACAACAAGCGCAGGCCAGTCGACGGTTGGATGAGTACGTCCAATCAATACTCGATCCTGGGGTGCTGAATGGGGTAAACGAGAGATTTCGAGCACAAGAAATCCGTTTTCGAGAGCAACTGGAAGCGGCGGCAAGGGCTCAGGCAGCAGCTGAAGCTCAGGCGCAAGGACATCGGTTCTACGCCCAACCAGAACACTATTGGCAGCAGCAACAACATCCAACTCAGGACTCTTGGTCGGACTTCATCCAGGACAGTCCTATGGGGGAGCCCGACACCGATGTATCAATGGCTTCTATCCCTGACGACCCTATTGTTCCCCTTCCGAAATCAGATTCTGAGTGGTTCAATTTGTACGAATCTCGATGGCAAGAACTGCGCGGTCCAAATTCTGACGAACTTGCATTTCCTTCCTTCCCTTGGCCCGTCTTCCAACTCATTCAGTCCTTGGACGAACTCGCCGACGAGGATATCAGACGGTTTTTCGCTGCTAAATATCCCGGAAAGCTAGATAAAAATTGGAAGGTGGAACTAACCCGATGGCATCCTGACAAGGTCGAGCGACTTAGGAACAGGATCCGTCAGGATTGTGTGGAGTTCGTTCGGATGGGATTTCTGAGATGCACAATGGTGATGAACGCCTTTCAAGAGGAGAGAGAAGCGGACCGGACATGATGATTTCTTCAGAGAATTATAATGAGTTTCAAGGATGTGCTAATATTATGTCAAACGATATAGTATCGAGCTTACAGGCGAGTTTATTCATGCATTGCCTGGACGCTGGGAAGTGAGTGAATTTCTTCTCGATCTTGGACTAGGGCGCTGTTCCGCGAAGGAAGGTTCAAGGTGTAGCAGTGCGAGCTCAAGGCTGTGACATCCTTTCAGATCCATCAATCCATATTGAAGCAGATGTCAACCAATTAGTACCATCGGTATATTTATTCGCTGCTCAGGTGTCGAGCGATACTGACTGTTGAAGCACATAGCGCCGCCGGATCACGTAGACAAAAACGTTGTTGATCTCTCAGATCTGAGCTCTTCCACCTCGGTCGACTGTTACCGGTCGTCACCCCCCAAATCATTTTACGGCTTGAGCTGTGCAAGCTTGTCTTCAGTACCAGACCTAAATCTCCTCATCCATTCACCGACTTGATGTTTCAGATCTCAGATTCAGATGTCAGTTCTGCCATATCGGTTAACAGTGACCCCAATCATTTGTACGGATGAGAAAATAACTCCCGTCTTGTGCAAGCCTATACCAGTGGTTGTTTGGAAAACAAACTTCAGGATCAAACCCTTCAAGTCATGACGCTATCCAATGACCGACGCTGGCTTTAGAATGAGAAACAGCTGCTGCAGAGATTATAAGGTCAATCCTTCTCAACCATTCCCTTTGAGTCCTCATCATTTAAGTGAATGCGGTGGTGGGTGATAGGTTTTGGGGCGGGGGAATTTATGTATTATCCTATATAATACCACAAAAACAGTGATCCTTCCCAGGCTGTCGAGCGCTTCGTTATTACCGTTCAGGATATTGTTTTCTTGGGCACATCTTCCGACTCTGCAAACATAGCAGTGCTTCCAAACACCTCCTTTCATTTAGTAAGTACCATAACACCCTAGCCCGTGCAACGCACGGGTTTTTGCTGATTATGTGTACAATAGAAACCATGATATACATACCATACATTTGCCGTGCGAAGCACGGGGTAGCCTCTAGTATAACAAATGACGCTTTCAGGCCAGCCCTGGATCACGACTGACGGCCCGCAATCGGGGGCTGAAGGGTGGTACACAGATGATGGAACCGGTTGACTCGGGAAGAGCTCCGTTTGGACGACAACTTACAAGATTGCATGGTAGGCTGCTTCGGTTGGCGACGAGCAGCCATTATTATTTTTATTTTCAGTGTAGGAAGGCACACAATAGCTAAACCCCCTAGCCCGTGCAACGCACGGGTCAACTGCTACATAGTTCTTCTCAAAACATATCAAGATGTTGCCGTCCCAGACGGGTAAGTTATGTTGATCCGTGATCGAGTGCAGTGCTCATCACAACCTACATCAATATTCCAGTCGCCGTTTGAGTTATAAGTACCTACGGCACCAAATTTACAGAAAACTGTCCCACCAACTTTGACAAGTAAAGAACAAAATCTCCAGATGTCTTCTACTAGTTCGTCTCTCCCTGGTACTAGTCGAGCTGCTCACTGATGACACAAATGTTAGAAGAACTGTTTGAATACACCAAATCAAAAGGCATCAAATATTCGATAGAGACTAAGGATGCGAAATCCTTTGTCAATGGTGATGTTAGGGACTATTACATAGCGGTCTTCAAGAGTACTAGTAGGTGCTTCAAGCTTGTTGCATACCTATTACCGCTGGCTCACCCAAAGCCCACAGTTACCACTGCCAGTGGTGATGAATTTTACCAAAGTGGTTGGACTAAAGAGGAGGCCATAGAAAAGGTTGCCAAAGAGGCAGTCGGTCGCCTCAAGGAGAAAGACTCAGCAAACCGATTATGGTTGTGCTGACGCTATCCAATGACCGACGCTGGCTTTAGAATGAGAAACAGTTGCTGCAGAGATTATAAGGTCAATCCTTCTCAACCATTCCCTTTGAGTCCTGCAAGAAGGGAACAGGTTGTTGGAATATTCGAGCTACTTCGGTATTTACCAATACCTATTTAGTATACCATTCTATTATTAGTACCTTTAGTGTTTGTTACGAGCTCACTACAAACACGATAACTCGTTGCACGCTAAGTCGCGGTCCCTAACCCGAAATCTCCAACACAGGTGTGTCCCACAGATCGCAATCCGAACTGTTTTGAAAAATGTACTCCAGAGCGCCGAGCACAGTGTCACTTCACCTTACCATTTCAGGGTGCAGCCAAAATCAGAGATGGATCCTTTAACCACAGACCTGCGATGGGCTTGATGTCTTTGTTTTTGACTTCGGAGACAAGGAAACTAGTATTGTTATTTTCACTTCTGGCCGCTCAGACAGCTCGGAAAACCTACAACGTATTGGATTTAGAGCTATCGTTTTTGAAACCCAACATCGCTCTCAGGCTTCCTAGCGCTTATTGGAGATCTTCTATGAGGTTGCGTGGGGACAATTAACCGGGCTCCAATCAGACGATAACTTCTCCTCCATCAACAGTGATTGTCAGAAAAGAAAAGGAATCTGTGCAAATTGACGACAAGGTATGTAACATTTAATGACCTGCCAATGATCGGTCGTGGAAGCTTATAAGTGGATGCCACTTTAGTTACATTTCAGTAAAACACTTCAACCGTTTAAACTCTCAGGTAGGCCTTTACATTGCCGGGTATTAGGTACATTGCCCTGACTCTTGGCTACAGTCTGAAAAAGTCATTTAAGTTCTAGAAGAATCTCCGAGGGAAAACACCAATCGTCAGCCCAAAATTTCAAGTTTGAAGAGCAAGAAATGTGCCAATGGCATAGTATCATATTCAATGGGGGTATTTAAGGGGATAACAGATTAATAGCAAAGTTAGATGGCGGCGTTTTCAGCAAGTCAGGTGGCCGCAAGACGGGTAAGTGGCAGTACGTCCGGGAATCAGGTTGAAATTTGACAATTTGGATCAACTGACGGTCATGAATGTCTTGGGTAGAATGGGCCAATGTTGACGCTTCGTCAGAGGACGTTGACGTCAGTTGTTCCATCTTCCGCACACTATCTTATCTTCCAGTGTCTATGTCGTGGGGCATGCAAGAGAAATAACAAACCTTAAGATGGTGTAGATCACCCAGAAGATGTGTACCGCTATTAGACAATTTAGTGATCCAATTCACTCATCGGCGACTCGCTACTCAGCACCCATTGATCGGGCACCATATTGATGACGATTCACCAAAATCCCGTCCCGCAGGTCTCCTACCCACGGCATTCCGACCAAGGTACTTATCGTTGGGCACGCCCATCATCAACTAGGCTCGTTGGTGGGCAACAACGAATGTTGGACACATCCCTGAATTCACGAACAGCCGCCGGAAGTATGTGTTGTATAGGGGCATCTGTCTGGCTTCAGAATCAGCCTGAGTAGAACGACGCAGGAAAGAAGATGCCCATCAGGTGAGGTCGCGGAAAGCAGCAAAGCAAAGGATAAACTTGACGACAAGATACAGGAGCCTATAGTGACTTTGTGTTTTCATGCGTCTAGGGAGTACTATGTCACGGTAGGACGAAAGCCAACAGCACTGACGATCCTGTTCGATGCGTCCCTCCTCATGAAAATGAGAGGTCCGATTATGATTCCCTGCTGTGAATTGAGAAGGATCAAATATACGCCACAAAGACTTACGACGACCATAGCCTCTGCCATTGTCAATGGGATCTGTCAGTATTGTGAATCCCAAAACACAATCGCCTTGACCATGTCGTAAAGTTGAGATGGTAAATTGGTATCATCACTTCAAGGTCAGCATCAAGACAATCCTGACGGTCCACAGAATCCGCAGCATCATTCTCGAGCCGCTCAACGGAAACCAAGTTTGCGCTTTATGTCTCTCGACAGCAATTGAGATTGACCTATAATGTCAGCTCGGAATGCATGGATCAACAATTTCGATCGGACCTGATTTGTATAAATAAACGAGGCCGGAATCCGGAATCCGGACGAATATTATATATTCTTCACCGCTTGACATCCCATTCAGTGTACCCGGGTGTCGGTTCCTATTCAGTATACTTGGAAAAATGCTGTGGTTCAGTAGACGACGTGGCAACGAAGCCCTTTCTCGAACTTTGAGGGGGGATTTGTGCTTGCCTTCCAAGCCCTCCACCTCAGGTATTCTTCTCTACTCTTCTTCTCAGCCTGGTCTGATATCACATTTCCAGAGTAAACGATGGTTGAAGTCACCCAAGGGTTCAGCTTGACGAACAGATTACTTCTGTACGCCAGTTTCCTACTCACTCCCGGCCAAGCCATGTCCGGTATCGGCAGTAACCTCCCTACCAACATCGGGTTCCTCGCCTACAACTGGTACAACCAGTGTGTGTGGTACAACGCCATTAAAAACAACCAACTACACGCTTTGTCCCTCCTGCCCGTTCATTTCAATACCATCTACGCGATCACGTATCTCGGAGGCGTCACATCCGGCAACCTCTTCTTGGGCATCACCTTGGGCATCGGTACGGCAGGCCTAATGATATTCAACACCGTGGCGGCGTGGTCAAGTTGGGCTTCAAACATGGCCGACGGCTACAACGTATACGAATTCTTCTTCTTCGGATGGCGAAGGCTAACCCCTGGTTGGCATAAATTCTTCCTGTTGTGGCAAATTGGCGATACAATACTCGCTATTAATTGCGTCGTGCTAGCGATTGCCATATCCATATTCGTCGCAAAGATAGGCACCAAGCCTGAAGAAATCCCACCGTGGTGGACTGCGTACACAACGTACGCAGTAGGATCGGTTGCCGTTTTATTTATTGGTTGGGACCTTATTCTGTGGGTGGAACTGATAGTATCTCGCAACCATATAGAGTCATCGACCGATATGATCGCCGTATGGCTCTTTATCGCGCAGATAGGCACCATGCTCATGCCAGCTATTTTTCATTATGCGAAAGAGGCTTTTGGGTTCTGTATTCAGAAAAGGGTTTCTAGCAGAGCAGATAATATTTTACCTCTAGTGATTGTAAATGAAAACAGTAAGTAGTTATTCGATCCACCGTGGAAACAAATTGCCTACTATACCCAATGTGATGGCTTCGGTGAATAGCGAGAACAACTGTACAGCCATCAAGCCACCTGATAACAAAGCCAGCAGTCTGGAGTTTTCGTAAAGCAGAATGTCTACACAAATCAGCAAGAAAAGAAAGTTCGTCGCCGATGGCGTGTTCCGCGCCGAGCTCAACGAATTTTTCACCCGCGAGCTGGCTGAGGAAGGTTACTCTGGTTGCGATGTTCGTGTAACACACGCTCGAACTGAGGTGCGTTTTCTACCTTCCTATTTCTGTGTTCTACAATTCTTATATGGTGAAATAGATCATCATCCGTGCGACTCACACACAAGAAGTCCTTGGAGAAAAAGGCCGTCGCATCCGTGAACTCACAGCCCTCGTTCAAAAACGTTTCAAGTTCCCAGAAAACTCCCTTGAATTATACGCTGAAAAAGTACAACACCGTGGTCTCTCCGCCATCGCTCAATGTGAGAGTCTGAGATATAAACTCCTTGGAGGTCTTGCCGTCCGACGGTGTGTTTTGTTCATTTATTATTATGCGGACGGTGGACTGATTGATCGTGAATTAGCGCTTGCTATGGTGTCCTTCGATTTGTGATGGAATCGGGCGCAAAAGGTTGCGAGGTTGTCGTTTCTGGCAAACTTCGTGCAGCTCGTGCCAAGTCCATGAAATTCACTGATGGATTCATGATCCACTCGGGTCAGCCTGCCCGTGATTTCGTCGACTACGCTGTTCGACACGTCCTGTTGAGACAGGGTGTCCTGGGCATCAAGGTTAAGATGTAAGCATTGTTTTCTGATGATATTTTGGTGCAACGATAGCTGATCTTTGACTTTAGCATGAAGGGATGGGATCCGGAAGGTCTTATGGGCCCTCGCAAGCCTCTCCCCGATTCGGTCACTATCCAGGAACCTCCTGAAGATAAGCTGGTTACCGAGCCTTCCTCGGAGCAGCGTGAACCTATTTCTGTTAATGTTCCTGCTGATGATCCCTACGCCATTCCAGCGGATAGTTCATTCCAACAAGAGCCTTATGAGCAACCTGCCTTCTGATTTGTACTTTGATGAAGTTTGTATAATGCACGCGAACACTTATATCCATCGGAACTTTGAGGAAAGGGAAATGACACGATTGCGGCGAGTACTCCGCGTGAA
>Ga0307507_10005836_pt1 | contig 19667 bp, 2 predicted proteins | sample 7_EM_MG_FD_207223 | JGI IMG/M metagenome (GOLD analysis project Ga0307507, IMG submission 207223) | Populus trichocarpa ectomycorrhiza microbial communities from riparian zone in the Pacific Northwest, United States - 7_EM | ecosystem: Host-associated > Plants > Roots > Unclassified | place...
CCGTTCGCTTATACCCGCCTGTTATACTCCTAAGGCAGGCTGTTTGGACCTTTTGGAGTGGTTTAAGGAGTGATTTAGGGGGGCCTTTCTTGGTTTCTCTAGTGGCCCAAATGCTAGATCTATACGTCATGGTTGGCCGGACAACTGCTGTATATAGTAGGCGTGACCTCTGGAATTTGTTAATATATTGTTTATAAATAATAAAGATTTTAGCTCCTAGCTAGGATATAAGATTATTATTATAAATAAATCTACTAGAGAGAATAACTTTATAATCTATAGTAATCTTATCTATTAGAGCTTAACTAAGAGCAAGCGCGTTACTTAAAGTGTTCTAGCATTAGAGATATATAGAATAGTTAGCGGAGTTAACATAGTAATTACAATTAGAACTACCCTAAAGATAATTATAGATTAACTCAAACTTCCTATTATCCCTATAATTATGTATACCAACTTATATTCCCTTTATAAGTGTCTAGTTAAGCTTGGTACTACAAAGGAGAAGCGCCTTATAATTGATATTACGGCACTTTAGTAATCCTATAAACGGCAAGAACTCTTTAAGATTTAATAGATTAATGGCTAAGATAATCTAGTAGATATAATAATAAAGGCAAACCCAAACAAGGCTTTAGAAATGTTTATTAATATAAACACTCTACGTATATAAGTTAAAGGTTAGGTTAAAAGGGAGTAGGAGTATAATATTCTATAGACCCTAACTCTAACCAGCTAATTAGGATTTTCTATCCCTAGGATGGAAAATTGCTATTAGCTCGCTTATAACTAGCGCCTTAGCGGCCCTAATATGATGTCTAATTACAACTCTTAAGTAAGAAAGCACCATATATTAAAAGGCAAATTTTAGGACAGCGAGACTTATATTACAATAGCAATAGTAAGTAAGGAGGATTAATATTTAGTACGCTAGTTAAGCAGTATTTATATATAGATGGCAACCACAAAAGAAGAGTTACCAGTGTCAGGAATAAGGCAAGCGGTTATCACGTGTCGCCGCGGCACTAGCGTGGCGAGGAGTTTTAAGCTCCTCGCCCTCCCTTATTCCAATGATCATAAGCCTTTAACCAACATTACTGTAACCTACTCGAGTAGTTGTTATTGGTGAGTTACCCTATGTGACCAACATTAACTAAGTAGGGCTACTTTATAGTGTATATAGAAGAAATATTAGCAGAAAATATAGCTAAAATCTATATTAAAGAAGTATTTATAAGATATAGAGTACTAATAAAGATTATATTAGATAGAGATCTAAGATTTATAGCAGTATTTTAGAAGGTATTATTAGCCAAATAGGGTGTTTAAGCAGTAATATTAATAGTATATTACCTATAGACAGACAGTTAGACTAAAAGACTAAACTAGACGTTAGAGCAATATTTAAGGCATTATATTAATTATGCATAAAATAATTAGGTATTATTATTACTAGTTATATAGTTTATATATAATATAACATTATAAAAAGGGATAGGTATATTACCCTTTAAGGTAAATTACAAATATAAACTAAGAATATTATTATTACTATAATAAGTAAAATTAAAATAAAATATAGCTAAAGAAAGAATAGAGAGTTTAATAAATCTTTATAATTACCTTAAGGAAATAGTAAAACTAGTATAGGTAAGAATAAAAAGGTACTATAATACTAAGAGATCTAAGGGACCAGATCTTAAGGAGGGAGATAAAGTATAGCTACTATATAAAAAATTTAAAAGTTAATAACCAAGCAAAAAGTTAAATTATATTAAACTAGGCCCATTTATAGTTATAGTAAAGATCTTAGAAGTTATATATAAACTTAACTTATTAAAGAAAATTAAGATCTACCCTATATAGTATATTATAATGCTAGAGCTAGTATATAGGAATATTAAGCTACTAGTCTATAAGGCAGATATATATAGAGGTTAAAAAGAGGATAAATGGGAGGTTTTAAAGATTATTAATTATAAAGATGTTAATAATAAAATATAGTATAAGGCTAAGTGGATAGGCTATAATAAAACTACTTAGGAGCTACTAGATAACTTAAAGAATACTATAAAAAAGGTATGGAAGTATTAGAAGAAAAAGGGTTAGGTAATATTATTAAAAAAGGATTATTAAAGAATAAGTTACCTAAGAGGGATCTAAAAGGAGTAGCTACTAAGGTATTTAGAGTTATTTCCCTCTTTATAGAAGGAGAATCTATTCTTTTATTACTAAGTTCCTAAAGGCCTTATTCTATAAGCTTCTACTCTTTAAAATATACCTTTTTATAAACCTTCTTAAGATAAATTAATTAAGTAGAAGCAGCAAGACAAGAGTTAAGAGCCCATTATTAAGCAGAAGCAGCCTCTTATTTAGTATTATAAGAATAATAAAGTTTAGCCAGCGCTACTAAAAGCTTATTATTAAGTTTTATAGTAGTAGATTAAACTTAGGACCCTAGTAGTAATTAATAAGGGTACTTAAAGGCTATTAAGAGTAATAGAATGCGTATACTTAGTATTAGATATTAAGTAAACATTGCAGGACAATTAAATATTTACTTTAGTGTACTCTAAATATAAAGAGGATTGCTAAGATAAGGGATTTACTAATATAATATAAACTAACCCCTTTTTTATATAATAAGAATATAAAGACGGCATTATTTTACTAAGAGATAATATTATAGCAATGGTATAAGATTAATAGGCTATAGAAGAAAAAGAAGACACTTTAGGTATAATAAGTAAAAATATTAACTAAGTTAATTAAACAGATATTATACCTTTAGTAAATAACTTAGAGATATTAGGAATCTTTAAGGACAAAGATAAAAAGGAGGGATATTATGGCACTGTTACAGACCCTAGTTAGGGGCTCGGCCGAGCCGAGCCTTGGCACCATGTATATAGACGTGTCCTTTCCTCAACCTTCTTCCAGTCCTCGTCTTGGAATTCTCGTTACTACCTACCAATAGATTCTTGTTCTGTTGACTGAGCCTTCACATTATTCCAAGACCGTCCAAAAAATTCTACCTTGCGATGAGCGCGCCAAGGCTTGCTTAGGCAAGTTAATTAGCAATACGTTCGTTGCAGCCTAGAAGAACCAACCCGGCCGACCAACCCTAACTGACCGACCCCAACACTGGCACCGTACTGCCAAGGACCGTCAAGAACCAGATGCTGGCACCGTACTGCTAAGGACAAGACGCTTGCATCGTACTGCTAAGGACCTAACAACAATCGTGCCGATACGCCTACAATCTACTAACCCGACCCGACCCGACCCAACTGACAAACCAACTGATTGACCGGAGCTATTCCTAGACAATCAAAATAGAGGATGGAAAGATACGCCTATAGCTTAAGATAGTAAGGGAGAAAGCACATTATGATCTGTCGCGTAGTGTTCTAGTAAGAGCCTGGAATAGAGTTAGCCGGCCACTTAGAGGAGTGCGAGAACTAGACCCAAACCTATCCCTTACTATAGAGTTTATAGTGCAGCACATTATGTCCAATCTCGCTCAATTATTTACATACTACCTGACCTGCCGATGTGCCTACGGAAGGACTGACCTAACAAAAACCAGTGCTGATACGCCTACGGAAGAACAAGACGCTGGCACTATACTGCCACTAACTGAACCGAACCCAACCAGACAACCGTGCCAATATACCTATGGTTACAAGCCTACGGACTACCTAACGAGATAATACCTACCCCAATTTTTTTTTCCTAACCTTTGTACTTGTACGACCCAACCAACCCAACCAACCCTGGGGGGCCCCTGTGGGGGGGATTTAACTTATGGCTTGGGGCGAGCCTTTTTAAAAGGCAGGATAGAGAGCTAGGGGATAATAGAGTTTTAGAAGGAATGACAAAGAACGGAAGGCCCCTAGCGATACGTAGTACTAACCCAGGCCGGGCTATATGGCAGTAGAACTGCAGGACTACATATATGTATCAACCTCCTAACGTTAGGACTGGCGCCGTATAGCCTGAATTTTTTTTTTCTAACTACTCGCTGCTCTGCCTGCAGCTACCTAATTAACCCTTACTACTCTACCTGCAGTAACAATTTGGAATAGATTTGATGCTAGGAAGGACAACAAAGCTTTCTTAATGGGGAGGATAACTACAAAGCCTAAGGGCAGGCTTTTCTAAAGGGGGGGATGATGTTATGGCACTGTTATAGACCCTAGTCAGGGGCTCGGCCGAGCCGAGCCTTGGCACTATGTATATAGACGTGTCCTTTCCTCGACCTTCTTCCAGTCCTCGTCTTGGAATTCTCATTACTGCCTACTAATAGATTCTTATTCTGTTGACTAAGCCTTCACAAGGGAGATAGTATTATAAACGCTTTAAGTATAATATTATAACTACTAGGAGAGGAGTTAAAGGAAGCTAGTTAGTTAATAAGGGTACGGTCTAGAATGGAACTAGTGGAGCTATATAACAAGGAATAGTAAGCAAGGTTATATAATGTAATCTGTATAATCTATAGGATCTATAATAGAGTAGATAGAGTAATAACTTTCTTAGGAGTATAGATGTGTATTTAAGGACCTACAGTCCCTACCTAGATAGTTCCTTTCCTTATAGTAAATCTTAGAATATAATTGGAGTTAATCTATTGATGTGACGGCTCGAACCATTGAACAAATGTCTTGACGAAGACTTGAACAAATGCTTCCAAGATGAAGCGAACGAATGCTGTATTATGAAGATATCAAGGTGAGGAGCAAGAGAAGTGGTGAGGCCACGTCTAAATACACAAGCCAAGCCCTAAGCGAACCCCTGAACTAGGTAACGCGCCCCAGCGCCGTCACAATTGGGTAACTACTCCACTAGTTGTTATCTGTTTATATATTATTAACTCCTGTTTACCTATATACCTAGCCCATTAACAAGTCTACCGTGGTATTTCCCACAAGGCTTTATTATAGATACTAGTGGTAATAGCGTAAACGGTAACACTTTAGGGCGTGGAGATAGGGAAATATGTATAGGAGGCTAAGGCGCTGCCCTAGGTCTTGCTTTCTTAGCTGCTAGTATAGAGGGCGTTAATATTAAATGGGAGCGTTTCTTTAATATTTTAGAAGGATGCGTTAATGCATGCATTAGCGGCGGCTTAGCTAGCTTATTGCGTTTATTAGAGGCCATAGAAAACACCACAGAAGGTCCTATATAATTATACTAATTAGGCTAAACTTGAGCTTTATTTTGAGCTACTTATGGCTGCTTGCTACTATGGTTTTCTTATCTTCTACAAATTCGCTTGATAAGAGCTGCACACATTAAAATATCTTCTTTGTATACAAAATTAAATACAAATCGAATATTCCTATATACCCACGACTTTTTTTAACTACAATGCCCTTTAGAATTCCTCTATATTGTGTCTTTTAGATCTACGTCGCCTTATACTATGGTTGGAAGGTTGCATAGATTACTGCAGCTACTTAAGTACATTATTTAACTGTATATCGCTGTCACGATGACGATGTATTACATGCGAACGCTAGATGAACAAGCATCAGATTCGTTGAACTAATAGCTACGCACGGCTGTCGTGGAGACTCAAAAGGATTGCTGGAGAGCTCAACAAGAATGCAGCTGCGGGCGAATCTATATAGGGGCAATCGGGGCGGATAAACTATCTGCCAAGCGATATCAAATAAGGAAAGGAAAGCTACGCGTCTAGCGTAGCGCGTGTCGCGGGCAGTCCCGTGACAATCGCATAAGAACCTCCCTAGATATATGGGGTACTCTATACCCCCCCTATATTGCTTAGCAAGGAAGGCCTTGGGCTTTAGTACTAATATATAAGCAGGTTTGCAATAATTGACGTTATGGTATTATGGCTATTTTCTTCTAGGCTCTACTTGCATTTCTTACTAATTGCCCAACTGCCTTCCTTAATAAAATGGCATGGTTCCTATATAATGAGTTTAACTTAATTATAGGGCTCTTAACTATATGGAAAACTCTTACGCGCCTATAGTGAAGTTAAAAAGCTGTATAGAGGAAGGCGGCTAAGCGGGTAAGGGATCTTTATGCCTTATAGAAGGGGCGTTGGATTATATAGGATATTAATTAATCTTTATTAACGAATTAGGAGTTAATAAGAGGACTAGCCATGGGAAGTTTGGGTAAAGTCCTATTACTATACTAGGAATAGAAGTCTCCTTAATTTAATGCTTTAAGAGGTGGAGTATACTACCTGCCTATACCTGTAAGGGCTTCCTTCCAGGGACTTTGATTTATTAAGGCTCTATTACTTCTAAAATATTTAACGTATAGATTAAAGCTGCAGTTCTCCCGTAGTGTAGGCCTAGTTATACTACTCTAGTTATGGATAATGCGTTAATATATAAGAGCCAGGTAAGAAAGTTAATTTAAGTAAATATCTATATAGATTTTAACAGAAAATAGGAGCTTTAAGCTCTCTGTGAGAACGCAGGTGTCTATATAGAATATCTTCCTTTATACTCTCCAGAGTTTAACCTAATTAAGCATGCTTTTTATAACTTAAAGACGTGAATCTGACGCTATATTGACGAGCTTAGTATGTATAAAGACTTTAGAAGCTTTTTAAGGCTTGGTATAGAGAGCATTGGGAGCTGTATAGCTGCGCAATTACACTTCCGATATGTAGGTTATCTAGTAGTTAACTAATTAGTTCTTATATATAATTTGGTATAAAATAGTGCAGAGAACTGTAGTATATACTGCTTAATTGACTTCCTATAGACCTTTAAGTCTCGCTAAAGCTTTATCAGTGTACCTAATTTTAACCCCAGTTTTTCCTATATTATATTACTTAGCTCCTTTATATTTCGTAAGGCCTCTAAATTAAAGTTATGTTTATTTATTATTATTTATTGCTTAACGTCCGATTTAGATCCCTATTGGGCCCACGCGGACTACTCCTTATATATATGTAGGGAGAAAACTCTTTTGAGAAAACCCCGTGATCCGTCTCCCCGCCTTTTGGGACTCGCCTATAAAACGCCTATAAGTTACCTATGGTGCTCTACTACCTTACTTTTTAACCTCCTTAGGAACTACTGCTGCCGTAATAAGCCTACGGACGCGCTAGTATTGTAAACTTTACTCTACTACTGTAGGGTTATTAAGGGGCGCCTATTACTTACCCCTTTGCGTTCTATTACTATTTCCTTTGTAACCCGAAACTGGTCTAGTATATTTTAGCTAATAAGCTACTAGGTAACCGCCTTAAGACCTTTTTATATTAAGAGTAGTGTGTTATAGTTCTCTATGCTAGCTATTAAGAGTATAGCTTCTTAGTTAGTATATAGGGGGCATAACAGTATTATATATTTTGGTGTCTATCTTAGCTAGCCATATTTGCATCTTAGGCTGCCTACTAGAACACCTACCTAGTAGAGCCAATCTTTTAGTCCTATTATCCCTGTTCTTAAGAGTATTGCTATTATATTTTTTGCCTTTGTTAGGCCTTCTTAGAGCTCTTAAGTATTTACCCCTTATAGCGTTAACTATACCACGGCTTAGGTTTCTCTTGCCTAAGTTAGCCTCTATACCTTTAACTCCTATATACCTCTCTAGCGTTAGTCTAATTAGTATTATATTACAGAAGATAGTTTCCTGGCATTCTTTTATACTCTACTTTGGCTCCTTTCTCTTTCTTACTATTATCTTTACTAGCCTCTTACGCGTCTCCCTTCCTTCTCTATATAGGCCTGGGCCCTAACGCAGCACTATTCTTTTTCTGCTTTCTTTACCTGTTTCTCTAATATCTCTTCCCTATTTTAGGGTTGTTAGTTTATTCTCCTATAAGGCGCCCTAAGGTCCCTCTATAGTTTATTTAGACGTGTCTTAATATACTTTATAATATTAGAGTTGCGTTTACTTTACGCCCTTTATATTACAGCGGCTTTAATATATAGTTATAGGGGGGGAATATTAGCTTCCTTCTTAAGCAGTACTATAGCTGTTTGCTTATACCCACCTATTATACTCTAGAGGTAGGCTATTTAGACCTTTTGGAGTAGTTTAAAGAGTAATTTAAGGGGGCCCTTCTTAGTTTCTCTAATGGCCCAAATACTAGATCTATATGTTATAGTTAGCCGGACAACTGCTATGTATAATAGGCGTAACCTCTAGAAGTATGGACCCTATATAAAATTAACGATCCTAGATAATATAATATACTATGCTTAGCCCTTACGGGCTACTTATACCGCATATACGCTCTACTAGAGCTTACTATCTACCCATACTCCTAATACCCTTAGGCCCTAAACTAGTTAACCTCCAAAGCCTTAGATATAGATTATATACTAAAGATCTACAGATTAGTTACGTTTTCTTATAAAATAGATTAGCTGGTATTTCTCTAGTAAGAATTAGACTCTATATCATCTTGCCTATTCTATATAGGTATTATAGGCTTTCTTTAGTGTTCTGCAGTTCTTTGCGGCTATTAGCCTATATATAATTAGGTTTGTGTTGTTAATAAAGCCTATCCCCTAGGTCGCCCCTTCCTTAAAGGTATTAAGTAAGTTGCTTATAAAGAAAAGGAAGAGTATAGGCAAAAGAGGTAATCCTTATAGTATACCTATTATAACTATAATAGGGGGGCTCTGGTATCCGCTAAAGACCAGTAATGTCTCTTTCTGGCCTATAAACCCTTAAATAAATTATATAATCTATTCTGGAAAGCCCTTTGCCCTAAGGATGTATAGGAGGCGCTTATAGGGTATATTATTATAGGCGCCACTAATATCTAAGCTAAGCATTAATACTATAAAGTCCTTACGTATAGCCTATACAGTTTTAATAGTAGTAGCGAGTAGTGTAAGTACTAATAGTATTAAGCGATTATTTCTTGCCCCTATTTAGCTTTATAGTAGTAGGGCGTGTTCCTCTACTGTGTCTGCTATATAGTCCGCTATAACCTTTTTTAAGATCTTGCTTAGGGTGTTTTCTAAGGCAATAGGGCGGTAGCTTCCTAAGATTAAGTAGTCTACTTTACCTTCTTTTTATAAGACAACCGTTATTATAGATCTTCCAAGTCGCAGGTAGTAGCCTATTATAAAGCATACTCTAGCTATATCTATAAGCTAAGGTGCTATAAGTAAACCATAGGTCTTTAAGGCTTTATTTAGGATCCTATCTAGTCCTAGTGCTATATTATTTAAAAGGCGACTAATAGTTCTAGCTATTTCTTCAGTTATTATATCGCTGTTAACCCTTAGGCAAGTCACTAGTATTTCACTGGTAATGTTACTAAGGTCTGCTAGAGCTAGTTAGGGGAAAAATCTTTCTATAAGGATCTTCGCCTTCTTATTATTATTGCTTATAGCCTATAGTTCGCCTACTCTTTGTAGGGGTGGTAGGTATAAATCTTCTACTAGGCGTCCCGCCTTTTTCTTTATCTATTTTGCTATAGTCTAAAGGCCCTTGTTATAGGGGATGCTTAGGTTAGTAGTGTGTTTATTTATAAACTGTCTCCAGTTGTTTCTTGCTTCTTTTTTTAGGGTATTCTTTAGCTGGTTTCTTATGTCTTTATATCGTCTCTTATCTTTAGGGTTATGGCTACTTATATATTTCCTTCTTGCTTGTTATTAGCTAGCTATAAGAACCGCGTATTATATAGACTATACGTATCGCGTATAGGGGCCTGGTTTTAAGACCGGGCAATGCTCTTCTAGCCTATTTTTAATTGCTGCCTAGATCCTTTCTAGTCTTTAGTTAATTTTCTTAGGGGTAGCTAATAAGCCTCGCTTATTTAGTATCGGGTGGATTTCTTCTAGGTCTTAAAGTTGTTATTTAACTATATTAAGGAAACTGTTTGTCTTAAGCTTCCTTATTACGTATCTTTTACTATTTAGTTACGCCTTAATATCCAAATCTAGCTGTATCTAGATAGGGATATAGTCTAAGGTAAGTACCTATTCTTCTTTAGGGATGCACCTTTTAAGTCTCTGGTATAGGCTATCGTCTATAAATATAAGGTTAATTGTACTTCTGGCGGTGCCTTATTGCCACGTAATTGCTTCTAGGGGAGTGGCTAGCTTAAGGCCCTAGATATCTATAGCTCTTAGTAAGCACTCTGCCTATTATTTAGCAGCGACATAAATACCCCCCTACCGCAGGTGGTAGAGGTTTGTGTCTCCTAATAGGATAGACTCTATACCTTTGGTTTCTAGTAAGCTTATTACCAATATAATATTCTCTGTTTATGGGACCCCTTTGACCCTAGGGTTATATATATTAATAATTTATACCAGTCCCCTATATGTCTAGATTATTATAACTGTAATATCTAGGTTAACTGCTTACTATAACTATAAGGATAGGCTAACAGCCTTGCTAATTATAAAGTACACATATATAGCTGCTTTTGGTTTGCATAGGAGCTGGAATCCTTAGGGGCAGTATGTTAATTATATATAGGTATTATAATACGGCTCTTGTATAGTAAGGATGTAGTGTTTCTCTAGGTCTAGACTATCTAGTAGGGGCCTTATAAGGTGGTGGTTTATATTGCCGCAGTTATACTATATAATAGATAGGTGGCGGACCCCTAGCAAGGGTTATTTAACTCTCTTTTATTCTTTACTTCCTCTATTTCCACTTTCTCTAGGATTTTTAGAACTTCTATCTCTTATATCTATACCCTAGTCGCTACTTATTTTATATAGAGCTTTCTATTCCCGTATTTTATATTCCTACTAGCGCTTCTATATCCAAATCTATTATTGTCTCCGGTTCTTCCCCTAGTCTTACTAGTCGGCTTTATGCCCTTTATAGGTTGGCTGCAAATATTAGATTTGCCGTGTTTAGTCTAATTCTTAATTATCCTGGTCTTAAGCTTACTGTAGCTGTCTATAGGGGTCTTCCTATAGGGCGTCCTCTCCCTTATATCCCCTATAACCCTTATATCCCTATTTAGTCTAGTAATATTACGCGGCGTTACTTCTAGCCCGTTAAGGCTTAGGATAGCTAGCCTAGCCCCCTAGTATTAAAGGTAGGGAATGCCAGGAAGGTACCTATATCCCCCTAGCTTATTACCTATTATTTCTATTCGTATAACCTAGTGTGTAGTTATTTCCGTAGCTATTAAGCCCTTGCCTTCCGTCTCCTATATTTAATATAGTCTACTCTCTCCCATACCTTATATGTGCTTTAGTAACAATTTACATATTTTATTTAGTCTTAATTTAAGTAGTGTCTTATATTATAGGGGCCTGTATAGTAGCCGCAGCACACCTATACTGCGTATGTAGATTAGGTGTGTCCCTATTATATATAGCAATAGCATTATTTTAGGCGTAGTTTATAGTTATAGAGCCTTATATTATATATAAGGCCATTTATAATTATTCCTTTTTAGATAAGGAGTTTTTACATTTCTAGTATATATATACTAACAATAAGGGAGCTATGTGTTTAACTAGTGTCTCCCTAGCGAGTCTCTAGCAACTTTTATATCCTCTTATTATTCTTATTATATGCTTAAATTGTATTTTCCTATTAAAGCTATTGGATTTAGGTAATCTTAAGTCCTAGTATAAGGCGTTCTATATATTTTACTATCTCCTATATAGTTGCTGTATTATTTGCCTGGCATCTCTTTTTTACCCTAAGGCTTATGGGAACCGCTAGGACTTTAACTAGGTAGTCTTTATAAAGTACTTTTATACTAATACGTTCTCCTAGCCTATCCCCTACCCTTATAGCTTATTTCTTTACCTATTAGTCCTTTAGGGTAACTCTAATATCTTCGCTCCTTAGGTATTGGACTATAATAGCGTTATAGACTTCCTTATAAATCTCTATAAGGACTTCTATTTCTAATTATCCCCTAAGCCCCTCTACTTTTTCTATATTTAGTTATATTATAATTATATACCCAGTTATTGTCTTAAGGGGGTTAGGTTCCCTATGCTATAAAAATACAGCTATAGCGGCCTAGGTACAGTTTGCTGGTAAAAAGGGGTTTTATTTATTTTTAATTTTGCTTAGCCATTAGAGGATTTAATTAAGGGATTGCTAGAGGGGCACCTAAGGGACGCTAGACTGGCGGAGCCATTCTACTAGCTATATTAGTTTGTTATAGCTAACAGTTACTTCCCTATAATTGCGGATACTAGACACGTATAATAGGCTTTATATTTTATTAGATGCCTTCTTAATAGAGGTATTTCCGCTTTATAGTGTGGTATTCGCCCGTTCTTATTGTGGAGGGCTATTGCTAGGTGTGGTTCTGGCGGTCGCGCGCGAGTGCGAACCACCGTCGTTCAACGTGTGCCTCCCCTGCGATGCAGGCATCTTAGGGGGATTCTCTAGGTGTTTTTCGGGGTTCTTTTTGGTTGGTTTTGGTCTTTTTGGGCCAGGTGCAGCAAGAGCTCTCTATAATTATATAATAGATATGTTTATTTAAGGTGTCTGCAATATAATCTAGCTTAGTAGTTAACTCTACTGTGCTCTAATAGGGGTGCTTTTGAAGCCAGTTAAAGTAGTTATTTAATTCCTTAATGGAGTTAGGCCTAGGTAAAATTGTGCTTATAGGAGGCTCCAGAGGAGGCGCTGAAAGAGGCGCTAGCGCTGCTATATAAGCTGATTAAGGTATTATAGACGTAATAGGCTGCTGATATAGGTAGGGAGCGTATTAAATGTGTGGATGTAGTTGATACTGGGTAGGGTGTATTTAGTAGGGTGTATATAGAAGAAAGTTGGGTTGATTAGTAAGCTCCGTTTTGTCCTTATACAATTACATTATACCATCTTTTAGCTTAACTATATGGCGATTTAAATTGACAGCTTATCTATAGTAGCTTTACCCTTTATAATATTATTCCCCTAAGTAGTTATAGTTAATGTATTAATAGGGTGGTGATTTACTAGGTTCTCTAGGTTACTACCATTAACCTAGTAGCTACGCCCACTGTTTGTACAGGTCGCATTTTGATAAGGCCACTGTATTGCAATTAGGGGCCCCCTATGCTGAGTAAGAACCTTAGTTAGAAGCGTACCTGGCATGTTTAAGCGTTGTAAAGTAGTTGCAGTACTACTTAAGGCTTTGCCTCTCTTATTTGGATTGGTAATTGCCTCTATAAGGCTTCCTATTTGATTGCTTAGAGCTTATACAGAGGAATTAGGTGTACTAGCTTATAAATCTAACAAATTTGACGCCTGGGAGAGCTCTAAAAGGGTTGCGGTAACCTTAACTTTTAGACCCTTCTTCTTTTTACTATACTAAATATTTAGAAGTTAATCTATGGCGTTAATATCTTTGATACTGTGTATATCCATAAGGATCTCCTTGTATTTGGTAGCTTAATTATAACTAGTAACTGCTTGTATTGTTATAGTAGGTTTAAATCGCCCTAGGTATTTTTTACAAACTTTATCTACCTAATTAATTAAGTTACAGTAGTGAAAGCAATATATATATATCCGCTTTGCTGTATTTGTAATAGGTATATTACTTACTACTACACGCTAAATAAGTATATAAGTAATAGGCTCTGACTCTAACTCCTGCCACTATATTATATCTAGTTTAGATATAGGACTAGGTAATTTAGGAGGAGAGGAAGCTACTAAGTTAACTACCTCTTGATTTTGACGCCCTGTAGAAGCTATATGCTAAGACTTATATTATAGAGAGGCTTTTGCATTTAGCTTCTTAAGAGGCTTTGGCTTTTTAATATTCTTCTTCCTAGCTCTTTTAGATGTTTGCTATAAATGTGACGGTGCTGGGGCAACGCCACCTACCATACTCAGTGGACCCTGACTCCTACCAACCAATCAGGATTTTCCATCCCCGGGATGGAAAATCGCCATTGGCTCGCTTACTACTAGCGCCTTAGCAACCCCTTTGTATCTTGCCAGTCTCTAACAGACTTCTTCTTCTCCTTAACTTAGTATTCTTGTATAGTAGCAATCTACAAGCTTCGGTTTAGAAGCATTTATATAAGCCCGTTATATTATACTAAGCTCTCCCTACATTGCCTAGGAAGGCCTTAATAATATCCCACCCTAAAAAGACCTTCGTCTGCAACAACGCGTTAACGCGTTATACTCAGATATCAAAAAACCCACACTACTACGCCTAAGAAGGCCCTAATAATATCCCACTTTATAGGCCAGACTGTACTTAACCTGCACCTATAAAAGAGCCCTAAAATTAAAACCGAATTATACAATTCCAATAAACCTTAGGAAGCTAATAATGGCACCTAAAGCAAGCTTATCTAAAAGACCTGCCTCTACCTGAGAGGAACTCGAGGTCCAGTTAGGATTAGAAATTAAAGATAATAACAACGTTACAGGTATATATAAGTAGATTTATGCCCTTACAGCCAATTAAAAGGTCAATCGTCTTCAAGCCTAAAGCATATAAGAGACTCTAAAGGAGATCCTAGAAAGCCTTACTGCCTTATAAAATAGCCCAGCCTCCCCTTTATAAAGCCTTAGTTAACCTATTCGCTCTACTAAATGCGATATACTAGAGAGTATGGATATAATAATAAAGTAATTAAAGTCCGTCAAGCTCCCTAACCCCCTACTATTATTAGACGGCGTAGACCCGACCTTTAAGAACTGGAGAATCTAGGTATAAGGAAAGCTTTATATTAACTATAACTATTTCCCCTCTAAAGAAGCTAAAATGCTCTACCTTTTTAGTCGAACTATTAGGGACATCTAGCAACACCTTTAGGCCAAGTTCGAGGACAAGTTACCTATTCGGTTTATATCTGTTAATAAGATAATACAGTACCTGGCTACTATCTATGTCAATCTAAATAAAGTATAGGATGCCTATTATAACTATAATCGCCTAATAATAAAATCAAACTAATCCTTTACCAAGTTCCAGACTTAATTCTTACACCTAGCAGGCGAAGGCCAGGTCCCCCCTAAGAACTATTGTTTGGACCTATACAACAAGCTAATGGTCCAACTATAAGAGAAGATTGCGGTAGCCTTAGACAACCTACTAACCTACCAAAGACTTGCAGCCCAATATTTGTTGCTAGATTTAGAACTAAAACAAATTAATGCTTGTTCTAATCAACTAAAGAGGTCCTATAGCGACCGCAACCTATTTGCTATACTAACAGGAGCTAGCGTTAGAAGATAAACCACAACCGCCCTTACACCAAAAGTGGTTATAACTGCCTATTAGCGAACCTTGCCTAACCCACTATATACCATACCTTTAATTAATGCTTGTTGCAATACCCTAATTAACCCTACCACGGTCACGTGCTTTAATTATAGAAAGGATAGTTACTTTACCACATCCTGCCCAGAGCTAAAGGATACGGGTAATATTAAGGAAATAAAGAAAGAAGAAACGCCCAATAAGTTAGAAAAAGAAGAACCCTAGGGAAAAACTCCCCCCTAGGGTATCCTATTAATCTTAAAGAGATTAATCTAAGTTAGCTAATAGGTAGAAAACACTTTATAGTTCTATATACAGTATCTTAAAATAGATATAGAGTTAATATAACTACCCTTATTAACACTAGAGCAAATAGCTTTGCCTTTATAAACACTGCTTATATAAATAACGTTGCTAAGTTCTTAAATGTAAATACTACCCAACTAGAGAAGCCTATTTAAGTAAAAGGCTATAATGGCCAAGCCAGTAAGCCGGTTACCCATGTCTTAAAGCTATATATTGCTATTAATAGACGACGCTAGTTTAGTATCCCTTTTTATATCCTAGACCTAGGGTCCTATAACATAATCCTTAGCCGAAAATAGATGTCCTACTTTAATATTTAGCTAAATATTCAACAAAGATAGTTTGTCTGGCTGGAGAGTAGACCAAAGTTACCCTCCTTTATTAGAGAGATCCGTACCAACTATAAGACATTAGCCGCGAAGGCCGATCCTACCTACTAGTAGGATATTAGGGACCGCGACCTAGCTTTTACTTAAGAAGATACCCGTTGCGAGGCCGGTAAGAAATCCATACCAACAAGGATACTCCCCCAAAGGACTGCAGTCAAGGAGGACTCTACTTACGGAAGTAGAACGGATAGTAATGTAAACAACTTCCAAATTACAGAGATCTGGCCAATGGGGAAAAGGACATACTAATAGGACTTAGAGGATAACCTTTGGAAGATGCAACAAGAGCTAAAAGAAGTAAAGACAACGCTAATACACTAAAAGCCCCCAAGGCCACGGACACCCCTACTACCACACAACCCCCCTATAGTAGATATCGCAGCAATTAGCGCTATAGGTTTCCACTTTAATATATATTAGAAGGACAATAAGGTCTTTACAACTAGCTTATACAAAATTAACCAGATTATTAACAAGAAGGAAGAAGGGCTAGTAGAGAAAACTAATAAAGAGTTAGTTAAGCGCCTCCTCCCTATATACCTCTTAGACCACAGAGACGCGTTCTTAAAAGCAGCCTTAGATATACTGCCCCCCTACTAAACCTATAATTATAAGATTCAACTAGAGGCCAATAACTCTTTAGGCTATAGCCCTCTTTACTAGCAAACTATAGAGGAACTAAAAGTAACTAAGTAGTACTTAATTAATAACCTCTATAAGGGGTTTATTAAGCTAAGTTAGGCCCCTTTTACTTCCCCTATTTTCTTTATAAAGAAACCTAATAAAGGCCTCCGCTTCTGCATTAACTATTAGAAACTAAACGCTATTACTTAGAAAGATTATTACCCTTTCCCCCTAATTAACAAGACCCTTGCACGTCTAAGCCAAGCTAAAATCTTTACTAAGCTTAATATCCGCTAAGCTTTCTACTAAATTAGGATAAACCCTATATTAGAGGATCTAATAATGTTCTATACCCGCTATAGTTTTTACAAATATAAAGTTCTTCCTTTTAGACTAATAAATGGGCCAGCCACGTACCAACGGTATATAAATAATGTTCTTTTCAACTACCTTAACAAATTCTGTACGGCATACCTAGACAACATTTTTATATACTCAGACAATGAACTTAAGCACCAAGTTTACGTTAAAAAGGTCCTAGAGAGGCTGCGGAATACAGGCCTATAAGTTAATATTAAGAAATGCAAATTCGGAGTAAAACAAACAAAGTACCTTAGGTTTATTATTAGCACAGAAGGAATTAAAGTTAACCCTAAAAAGGTTAAGGTAATACGCAACTGGAAACCCCCTTATACTATAAAAGGCATCTAGTCCTTTCTAGGCTTCTATAACTTCTACCATTAGTTTATCTATAACTATAGGGTTATAGCTAAGCCTCTTATATAACTAACAAAGAATAACACGCCTTTTATTTTTAATAATAATTGTATAGAAGCTTTTAAGGAGTTAAAGAACTAACTTACCTCCTCCCTAATTCTCTGTTACTATAACCCAGACCTTAAATTAATACTGGAAACGGACGCCTCTAATAGAGTAGTAGTGGGAGTTCTTTTACAGTTATACCTAGATGGTGAGTGGTACCCTATAGCGTTTTTCTTAAAGACAATGGCCCCAGCCGAGTATAACTACGAGGTACACGATAAGGAAATACTAGCTATTATACAATTATTATCCTAGTGGCGCGCAGAGCTTAGAAGTATAGACTCTTAGATTAAAATCTATACTAATTATAAAGCCCTTAAGTATTTTATAATAATAAAGCAGCTTACCAGTTAATAGGCTAGGTAGGCTAAAATACTCTCCCAATTCTTCTTTACGATCATATACTGCCCTAGTAGGCAAAATTCTAAAGCTAATGCCCTTACCTGGAGAGAATAGGATATGGAACTACAGGATAAGCTAAAGGCTTAGCACCAGACACGTGCCCTCCTCTATCCTAAATAGCTTAACCTACGTATTCTTAAAGAACTAAACTCTAAACAGAATAAGCTGGCGCCTATAGAAGGAGAGATCCTAGATAAACTAATAGGACTAATTAACTATATTCTAATTATAAACCGCACAGCCAAATCCCTAAAAGCCCTCCACAACTAAGCTATGGAAGGCAACCCTAATTTAGAAATAGAAGACGGACTGCTCTTATACTAAGAACAGCTTATAGTTCCAGACGTTAATAATCTACAAATGGAGCTAATCCGTAAAGCCCACTATTAAGTCTCTACAGCGCACCCTAGTTAAGATAAGACCCACTAACTACTAGCGCCTTACTACTACTGGCGAGGACTCCTGTCCGATATAGAACGGTTTATTAGGAATTATTATGCTTATAAATGGGCAGATACCCCTAGGGATTAAACCCCTAGATAGTTATAACCACTACCAGTTCCTAAACGCCCTTAGCAGTATATTATAATGGACTTTAAATCATTCCTAAAGGACAAATATAGCTACGATATAGCCTTTATAGTAGTTAACTGACTAAGCAAGTAAGCTATTTTCCTTCCCTGCTTTAAGACTATAACCGCAAAAGATATAGCCCGTATATATATTAACAACATTTACCAGATCTATAGTGCTCCTAAGTTAATTGTCTCTAACTATAGACCCTAATTTATATCGGACTTCTGGGATAAATTCTACTATATCCTTAGGATTAAGATTAAGCTCTCTACTATATTTCACCCTTAGACTAACGGCTAAACCAAGATTATAAACCAGTACCTTAACCAACAACTTCGCCCCTTTATTAATTACTACTAGGACAACTGGTCGGAACTACTACCTATAATAGACTACGCACAGCTTACGCTCCCTTATAATAGTATAGGAATATCGCCATTTAAGTTAATCTATGGATACAAGCCACGAACATCCTTTAATTGGGATAGACCTACAGGACCTATAACGGCCCACAAACGCCTTAGCTACAAAGAGGCCCAGACATTCGCTAAAAGAATATATAGAGCCTAGGAGACTGCCTAAGCAATTATAAAAAAAGCATAAAAGAAGAAAGAGGCCAATATAAACCAATATTATCGCGAGGTAGACTTCCACGTAGGAGATAAGGTATAGGTGTTAATAAAGAACTAGAAGACCTAGAGGCCAAGCCGCAAGCTAGACTACTAAATAGCTGGCCCCTACAAGATCCCTAAAAAGGTAGGGCACTCTTTTAAGGTTAAGCTACCAGAGTTAATAAAGATCCACCCTATCTTCTCTCCAGACTAACTACGGAAGGCCGCAGACAACCCGTTGCCTAGACAGTACAACAACCCCCCACTACCAATTCAGATTGTAGAGGATAAGGAATAGGAAGTTAAAGAGATCTTAGCAGTTAAGAAAGACCGCAGTACCCTAAAATACTATATAAGCTGGGTAGGTCACAACGAAGATCTAAAATAGTACCCCGCATCTAATTTTAAGTACTCTCCCTATAAGCTACGGGACTTCCACCTAGCCTACCCTAACCTCCCTAGACCACCACGCTAATTAGAAAGCTAGATTAAATGCTAGAAAGAAGGGGTAGATAACTATAACAATTTAGATGATAATAAGGAGCTCGGACAATGCCTAAAGGCAGGCTTTTTTAGGAGGGGGGGGTGATATGATAGTGCTGGGGCAACGCTACCTGCTATACTCAGTGGACCCTAACTCCTGCTAACTAATTAGGATTTTCTATCCCCAGGATAGAAAATCGCCATTGGCTCGCTTACTACTAGCGCCTTGGCGACCCCTTTATATCTTGCTAGTCTCTAACAGACTTCTTCTTCTCCTTAGCTTAGTATTCT
>Ga0307507_10005837_pt1 | contig 19667 bp, 8 predicted proteins | sample 7_EM_MG_FD_207223 | JGI IMG/M metagenome (GOLD analysis project Ga0307507, IMG submission 207223) | Populus trichocarpa ectomycorrhiza microbial communities from riparian zone in the Pacific Northwest, United States - 7_EM | ecosystem: Host-associated > Plants > Roots > Unclassified | place...
ATTATCTAAAATAATATTATTTATTTTGCTAGCCTTATAAATAGCTTTAAAGTAGCTTTTATTTATTTAAAATATGTTATTAGTATAAAAGAGATAAATATAATTATAGTTGCCAAATGCGTAGATTACTGGCAGGTTGCGCGCAGGTTGCGCGCAGGCTACGCGCAGGCTGCGTGTTAAAAAAACACGACATAGGCTAGTCGGTCGAGTTGCTAAATGACCTTAACTGCGCGCCAATTGCGTCAACCACCAACCATTAAGGCCATTGAAAGGGTACCATATTTTGCCGATATTGTTTTAGGGAGTCTGTGGAGTTTCTATACATAATCTAGGAATAGTTAGGCGATGGCAGGTGTTAATATATTAGGACAGGCGATTAAGTGTCTTATTTTAGATAGTCGGTTTATAACTACTATAATATTTATATAGCCCTTATTTAAGGGGAGCTTAACAACAAAGTTAATTAAGATGTCCTTCTATCTTTAGTCTAGAACGGGCAGTGGTTTTAGAAAGCTATTATATGTCTTATATAAAGCTTTAGCTTATTAGCAGGTATAGTAGCTAAAGACGTACCTTTATATTATATTATATATATTTGGCTAGTAATATTCTCGTTAGAGTAGTTCTAGGGTTTTTCTTTAGCCTAGGTAACTGGCCACTGGTAGGTTATATACATGTTTAAGAAGCTTAAGCTTAAGTTTATTGTGGTTAGGTATAACTAGGTGGCTTCTATAGTATAAGCGGTCTCTATAGGCTTTATATTTACTTAGAGAAATCCTTTTAAAGCATCTAGCGCTATCTTAAATTAGCTTAAGCATTTCTTAGATAAACTTATTATTTGGATATTTATCAATTATAATCTGTTTAATGGTTTGATCGGTTATTTTAAGAACGTATACTATAAGGTCCTTAGTTAGGGGTTTAAATAGCTTGGGATAGAGTAGGGTCTAATTGCGGTAGGAGCGTACTTCTTCTTAAGCTGGTGCGTCTTATAAACGTTAAATTAGGGCATTAGGCTTCTGGCCTTAAACCCCTAGGTAGTATATAATTAAGAATTAGAAATAGGATAGATCTTCTAACTAGCGGGCTTAATAGTGGCTTAGCTGTTTTATAGTTATAAAGTACTATAGGTTCTTATAATCGCTAAGAACTTTAATTAGGAATCTAGTATAAGGGCACGAAGAGGCTTTAGGAAAGATTTAAAGAAACAATATAAATTCTATCTAAATCTGAGGGTATATAGCTCTTGCTAGGAACAAGACGTTGCGTAAAGAAGAGAAAGGAATAATGAGAGAATCTTACAATTAAACAGTTTAGGGGTCTTGGTCAATACGTGCGCACATACGCACGTGGACGGACTTTGGTAGTATTCAATTAATCTAGCAGAACTTGGCAGAAGTCGATCAAGCTGGCAGAATTCGGCAGAATTTGGTTAAAGCTTTAAGTTCTATCTGTTAAGTATTTTACTAAGACATTCCTACTGTAACTAGGCTAGTCCCGTTATAGTACCCCCCCTTTGGCCGAAGGTCTAAAATAATACAATTTTATTATGTCGTATTTTACGTTAGGTGGCGGTATAGAGTTTTGCCGGTTCTAATTATTAAACGGACTAATCAGGATTTTCCATCCCTGGGATAGAAAATCGCTATTGGTTTAGTAAAGGCGGTAAGCTAAACTAATATTTTTATAGTAGGTCTTGGCAAGGCAAATCTAACTAATTAGATAACTTTAACTGCTGGTTAAAGTTCCTTAATATCTTGCGCGTCATATAACTGTGTTATAAGCGTCGTGGTATTCTTTAAGCTCTTTTTAATTTCGAGTTTCCTGCTATCATGTTTCATGTATTTATATTAGGTGGCAGTTATTTGCCTTTATATCGTGTCTATCCAGCTAGAGTAGGCCGCAAAGGATAGTCCTTATGGAATTCTTTTACTAGGGAAGGCGCATTAGTCTTAACTTACTTATAGAGCTTCTAGGTTTATGTTTTATATCCTTTTTACTTAACAAGAAGTTTAAATTATTTAGATTATATTTTTTATTATATATTGTTAATCGAGTTAATAAAGTAAGAACCGTTACCGTTGTTAACAATTATAGGAGGTAGCAGCGGCACTTTATAAGTCATAGGTTCGTCTTTTAAGGGTTATAGTAAGCTTATATAAAACGTCAGATATATTTTTATTTTAGTTGGCAGTTTAAGCTTATAAGTATATAGGCTCAATTTCTTCTTAATTTGGTATAGGCCCGCAAACTTCTAATTAAGTTTCTTTAAGGGCCGTTAAGTCTTTAGGTTTTATGTATTTAGGTAAACCATGTTACCTTCCTTAAAGTCCCATATGGGGGCTTATCCTTTGTTCGCATGCCATTCCTATACCGTTTAAGCGTACATTAATTTACTTTATAATAGTTCTATTAACTGCTTTATTTAATTAGTGAAGTTATGCGCGTTAATTAACTAAATCCGTTTAATTGTGGGTCCTATTATATCGATTTTAGGTTGTGGTTTAAATCTAAGTTAGGGGTCTTATCCGTAGGTTGCGTAGAATAGCATTATGCCTGTTAATACATTTATTATATTGTTTGCAGTAAACTTAGCTAAAGGTAGCCATTTTTCCCAGTCATCTTATAGGTAGGAGCAGTATATTTATAGGTATTGTTCTATAATCGCGTTCGCAATTTCGGTTTAACCATCTATCTCCAGATAAAATATAGTTAAGAGTTATATTTAAATGCTTAATTGTTTGCATAGAGCTTGCCAGAAGTCTAAAACAAACTGGCTTCTACGGTTAGATATTATTAAATTAGGAAGTCCGTATAGCTTAAAGACGTGCTTAACGAAACATTTAGCTACTAATATTGTATTAATTAAGTCCATAGGAATTATATATCGCATTTTTATAAGACGGTTAACAACTACTATAACATTTATAAACCCGTTACTGTTAGGCAAGTCAACTATAAAGTTAATTAAGATATCTCGCCATCTTTGCATTAGAATTGGTAACGGTTAAAGTACTCCTTGCTTCTTTACATAAGAGGTCTTCCTATGCACGCACGTTCTGCAGGCTTGAATATATTTTTGTATATAGTCGTGTATCGTAAGCTAGTAGTATACTTGTTGAATAATCTTATAAGTCTTTACACGGCCAGGATGTCCTGCTATAGGGGAATTATATACAAATTCGAGTATCTTAAATCATAAGGATTTGGAATTCGGAACTACCATCTTCTATTAATAGTATAGTCGATTGTTACGAATTTTGTATTTGGCGAGTGTGATATCTTTATACTATCATTTTCCTGTTTGAATTGCTTTTATTATATCTGCTATCCATATGTTGTTCTTGTATTTATATTCTATTAGCTTATTAATTTCTATTTTCTATTTATTAATTTCTAATTTGTTTCTATTAAGTTCTATATCTAAGAATATAGGACGTAGTTTCTTAAAGCATTTAGGGGGTAATAAGATCCGTAATTAATTTGTAATCCATTTATCTAAGGCGTTTATAGGTAAATCTTGTAATTATTATATTAATGTATTAGGCTTCTGATTGAGTTTGCCCGGTTAGTATATAATCTTAAAGTTAAATTATAAGAGGTATTCGGCCTAATAAATTTGGCGCTGCGTTAACTACTTTATAGTTATAAAGTACTGCAGGTTTTTGTGGTCTGTTAATATGCGTATTAGAAATAATAATCCTTTAAGTTCTAGCCGCTATTGTTTAAAGCATCTAATAATTGCAAGTAGTTCCTTATTGTATATCTTATAGTTTAATTTAGTAGGGGCGAGCTTTTAAGAGAGAAAGGCTACTAGACGTAGCTCACTGTCCTTATTATATTGCGATAATACTCCCCCTAGGGCATAATCAGACGAGTCTATTTTAACGACATATTTAAGGTTAGGGTCGAAGTGGGCAAGAATTAGAGTAGTTATAAAGCGTTATTTTAAGTTATTAAAAGCTTGTTTATATTTAGCAGTCTATTTAAATTTTATATTCTTTCTTGTTAGGTTTACTAATGGTTGGGTAATTTTTAAGAACTAGTTAATAAATTAGTAGTAGAAATTTGCGAATTCTAGAAATCCTTAAATATTGTAAGAGTATATATATTAGGTCCCGCCGCGCTTGCGACAAGTTCGCAAGCACTCTCAGTCTTTTTGGCCGTATGGCGACGTGGAGGCGGGCCACGTTACAAATATCTTATACATTACTAGGGCTTCCCTAGTTTATAATCGCAGCGACCTTTTTAGAGTCCATTTTAATTCTATTACGGGATATAATTAGGCCTAGGTATATAACTTTAGACATATAGAACTTGCATTTCTTAATATTGTATTATAAACCCGCATCTCATAAACGTTTAAGGACTATTCGGATATGTTTTTAATGCTTAGAAAGCGAAGATAAGTAGATTAAGATATTATTAATATACGCGGTAACAAATACATTAAGGAATTTATGGAGCGTATTGTTAATATATTGCTAAAACGTACTAGGACCGTTCTTTACACTAAACAGCATTACTAGGTATTTAAAGAGTCCCTATTATATATAAAAGGCTATATACTTCTTATCTCCTTCTCAGATACAAATTTAATTGAAGGCAGCGACTATATCAAGCTTTGTAAAATATTGTGCCTTTACTAGGCAGTTAAGCGTCTCTTAAATTAAGGGGATTGGATATTAGTTTTAAATCATAATTATATTTAGGGCTTGGTAATTAATATAAAATCTTAAGCCTCCTCCTAGCTTTTTAACGAATAATATGGGTAAGGCAAATAGAGATTAACTAGGGCGAATAAATTCTTTTTCTAGATACTTGTTAAGGTATTATTATATTATAAGTAGTTCTTCTTATAATATACCATATAGTGGACCGAACTTTAGTGTTATACTAGGTTTAAGTTCTATCTTAAAATTATATTTATCTTAATATAGGGGCAGCTGGTTTACAAATTGTTTTTTAAACTTGTTAATTAGATCGTGGTACTCCTTAGGTATAAGAGGTTAAGGGTTAATATATTACTTTGGTTTTAGCGCCTTCTTAATGTCTTCTATTATTATAGTAAAGATTTTGTGGTCTCGTTTTCTTGCTAATAAAATAAAAGGTGTGGCTTGTATTATATAAATTTTAAGGGGTTTTAATATATTATCTTCGCATTCTTTACTACAATTAGCAGTTATAGTTTTGTTATATTAGTTTAAGGTTTATGGTAAGGGTAATTTATATTATATTAAATTTAAATAGTCTTATATATGTTTATAGGGCAGGTGGTGTTTTAAACAATAACTTTAGTAATAGGTTGTGCAGAATTTTAGTATTTCTTTAACCCAGCTAATTAAAGGGTTGTGCTGTTTTAGCTATTTATGTCTAAGTATCATCTTATATTGCTTTAGGGGTGTTATAAATAGGGAAATGTATTTAAGGTATTCACCTATCCACATTTTTATAAGAGTGTAGTGCGTTAATTTGCTATATATTAAGGGTTTACCATTAAAGCCTTATAGGCCTTAGGGCTTATTAAGTTTCTTTAAATTTAGGCATTAGGTTTTTATGTAGTTTATATTAATAAAGCCTATACTAGTAGCTTTGCTGTCTATAAGGATTTATACCTCCTTCTATTTTTTAAGTATTTGAATTTCGCTAAGTATATTAAGGGAGTTGTGTTATATATTAGCGCTAGAAGAGCCTAGATACTTATACTCTTCTACTTTTTATCCTAAGGCGCAATTTAGCCCTAGGATGATTCGTTTTCTAAGTTAGCTAAGTATAAGATGCTTTATAACAACTAGGTATAATTTATGGAACAAGTGCAAGTTAAGAAGCGAGTATAGCTTAAAGAATGAGTGCGATTTAAGAAGTGGGTGCGATTTAAAGACCGGGAGGAACTATAGTGGACTTTTTTAAAAGGGTAAGTTTAGCAATTCCTTTAGATATATTCTTTTCTGCCATATCTAAAGCATTCTCTATTTGTGGCTTAAGTCCTTTGTTTGTTAGTTCCTAAGGGTGCGTAGAATTAAGTGGCGTTAAGGTCCATAGGGTCGTGCATAGGTTTCGGAGAAGGGTCGCGCTTTAGGGTATATATTAGTTTCGTAGAGTCTTAAATATAAGGTGTGGTTAGCTTTAGAGAATAAGTTTATTTGTTATATTAAAGGTCCTTATTAATTCGTTAATATATTATAGTAAATTTAGGTAGGTCCTTTGGTAGTTCCCTATCTACTAACTATGCTCTAATTTCATCCGAAATAGCTTATTAAAAAGCAGTAACTTTAGCGGCTTTATTCTAATCTAGTTCACTAATAAGGCTTAAAAATTCCAAAAAGAAGCTGGTAAAGTCTTAATTCCGTTATTATAGGGTTTTAAGTTTAGTAATAGCGGTGTGTTCGCGGCTAGCGTTATTATACATTTGTTCTAACAAAGAGACGAAGATTTTAAAATTAACGAAGGTGCTATTACGGAAGAATAGGTCTATAGTTTATATAGCATCTTTGCTTAATTAAGATATCCTATAGCTAATCTTGCTAGCTTTGGTAGGGTATTAGTTATAGTTTATTAAAAGTTTAAGGTGGAGCTTAGTTATAAAGGGACGCAGGTTATTTTAATTTCTATTAAACATTAGAGGGTTAGGAAGCTTTTCTAATTTTACAGTAGGTACTGGGTTTATTATAGGTATGGGTTAAGCTACTATTACTAGTTTAGGGTTCGCATTTAACGGGCCAGGTTCGCATACGGTTATCTTAATTTCGTTTATAGGTGTTACTATCGGGGTCTCCATTATAAGTATATTAACGTTGCGGAGTTCTTTGTGGAGTGTTTCTATTAATTACTAATGCTGGGCTTCTAGTGCAGCCCGCTACTAAGCTAAAGCATCTGTAAAGGCTTCTTGCATTATAGTTAACTATTCCCTAACTAGGGTTATAATGCTCGTAGTTAACACGTGGGATTCAAGACCGTTTGCTATTTTAATAGTAGTTATTTTTAACGCAACGTAATATAAGGGCGCAAAGAGGCTTTGGGAAAGATTTAAAGGAATAATATAAATTCTATCTAAATCTGAGGGTATATAGCTCTTGCTAGGAATAAGACATTATATAAAGAAGAGAAAGGAATAACGAGAGAATCTTGCAATTAAACAGTTTAGGGGTCTTGGTTGATGCGTGCGCACGTGCGCACGCGGACGGACTTTGGTAGTATTTAATTAATCTGGTAGAACTTAGCAGAAGTCAATTAAGCTGGTAGAATTCGGCAGAATTTGGTTAAAGCTTTAAGTTCTATTTGTCGAGTGTTTTACTAAGACATTTCTACTGTAACTAGGCTAGTCCTGTTACATCTGGCTTCTTTTAGTTCTGATTGCTATTACTTAAAGTATCTAATAATAGCTAGCAATTCCTTATTATAGATCTCGTAATTATATTTGGCTAGGCTTAGTTATTTTAAGAAGTATACTATAGGGTGTAATACTCCTTCCTTATTATATTAAGACAGAATACCTCTGATAATATAATTAGATGAGTTAGCTTCTATAATACTTATTTAGTTTAGGTTAAAGTATTAGAGTATAGGTATAGTAGTAAATATAACCTTTAGATAAGTAAAGGCTTTATCTTTTTAGGTTAAGGCTATAAGGGGTAAAACTAAGGCGGAGAAATTATTAATAAACCTTTAGTAGAAGTTAGCGAAGCCTATAAAGGTCCTTACGTCCTTAACATTCTTAGGTTCTTGCTAGTTTATAATTACTTTAACCTTTTTAGGGTCCATTTATACGCCATCTATAGAGATAATAAGTCTTAGGTATAGGACTTCCGTTTTATAAAACTCGCATTTATTTACATTTAATTATAGGCTGGCTCTATGCAAGGCTTACAAGACCAGTTTAATATATTTTTGGTGTTTAGCCAGATTATTGCTGTATATTAGGATATTATTAATATAAGCAGTATAAAAGACGTCCAGGTATAGGCGTAAGGTGTTATTTATAAAGTGTTGGAATAAACTTAGAGCATTTGCGAGGCTAAATAGCATTACTAAGTATTTAAATAATCCGTATTAAGTACGAAATGCAGTAAGCCATTTGTCTCCTTTTGTAATATAGAGACGGTTAAATGCGTGGATAATATTAAGCTTTGTATAGTAGCAAGCCTTACTTAATTAGTTTAGTGTCTCTTAGATTAATGGGATTAGGTATTAGTTTTTAATAGTAATAGCGTTAAGAGCTTAGTAGTCTATATAGAAGCGTAAACTACTGCTAGGTTTCTTAATAAAGATTACTAGAGCGGCTATAAGTAAAGAACTTGCTTTAATAAATCCTTTATCCAGATGTTTATCTAAGTACTTCTATAATACCTCGAGTTTATTTTAGGACATTCTATATAAGGGTCTAAATCTATGATGTTTTCCTTTCTTAACTATGATTTTATAATTATATGGATGGCGTTCTAGTAGCTTGTTAGCTTCCTTTTATAAGAATACGTCTAGGTAATTATAGTACTCTATAGGTACCTTTTTGGCGGGGTTAGTATACTTCTTTAGTGCTAAGGCCTTTTTAATATTGGCTATTATAATAGCAAAGATTATATATTCCGGTTTCCTGGCAAGTTGTACTAGCAGAGTAGCCCTAATTATATAGATATCTAAGGTATTAAGTGGGCTTAGATTGTCCTTAGTTTCTTATATGGTTTCTTATTTGGCTTTAGGTTTAGGTTCTTTAAGTATCCTTTTTATAGTAGGGTACTAGTTCTTCTGGTACTTTTATATATTAAGTTTAAGCTTAGACTTCTGCTTAGTTTAGGGTATAGTAGTTAGAGTTGGTTTGTATAGTCTAGTATAATTTTTAGGTTCCTAATAGACGTTAATAGAAATCTTATATTAGTGGAATTTAGTAGAATTCTTAGGTTGGTGGAATTAGGTGGACTTTTTAGGTATAGGGTAAACATTAGTGGAAATTTTAAACTGGTGGATTCCGGTAGATTCTTTAAATTTTAGTTTGGGGTCTAAGTAGTAAGTTATAAGGCACTTTTGCTTATAACGGGAGGCGGTAAATAGAAGCTTAAGGTTGTTCTAATTAATGGTTACCTTATATAGCTTTATCTAGGGTTATTTAAGGATTATTAGGTAACCTAGGGTAGTTATAAAGAGCTTAATTAATTCTTTATGGTTTAGGTATTGGAGCCTTAGGGCCGCTATATAAGTAATATAGCCTAAGACAGTGCGTTTGCTATTAAATCTAAATATGTTAATATGTTGGTTAAGGGGTATTAGGGTAAACTTATTATCTTATATAAAGATTTTATTGATAAATCCTATACCGCTAGCTCCTGTGTTAATTAGGACTTAAGTATTAGCCTATTAACCTTTCTGCTAAAGGTGGCAGTTAATAGTTATACTATAATCCCAAGAGTTAGGGTTTACAATATATAATATTATCGGTATCACTTCCGGTAATACGTAATGCTATTGCAATAGTATAGGTGGTAACTAATTTTTGATTAATGCTTATTGATTCTCCTATTCTATAGGTGGAATTTGGTGGATTTCCTAAGCTCGCTTAGCTTACGTAACTAACCCAATTAGTTATAAACAACCTCGTTCAGACACTAGGAGTATTTAGTTTTTAATGGTGCTTAAGCACGCCTCCTGCCAAATTCTGCCATATTCCACTAAATTCCGCTATATTCTACTAAATTCCATCGAGTTCTGCCATGTGGTTAAAGTGACTAATTATAATTTTCTATCCCGGGGATGGAAAATCGCTATTGGCTCGCTTACTACTAGCGCCTTGGCAACTATCCTTGCACCTTTATACTCTCTGTTCCTACCTTTATATCTTCTCCTCTCTCTACCCACTCGGTAACCTATAGCTTGATTATATTTATATTAATTAGGTCCTTTAACGCCTGGTAGGGCTTCAATTTTGTTATAGCGTTAATAGGGTTACTATTTCCATTAATCCACTTAATCTCTGCTATCTCTCTTCTTTTGTATAATTATTATAGACATGTTAGGTTAACTATAAGTCATTTCTCTTGTATTATCCCGAGCTTGACTAAGCAGTCGTATAGAGATTTTAAGTTAGTGCAGAGGATAACCAGTAGTTATTCGAGTTGTAGGATTTTCTTAATAGTTACTTTAATCGCAGCTCCAGTGTCAAATCTGTGGGCCATTCCATATAACTTAGATGCTAAGACACTTCGTGTAACTCGCTTACATTTAATAGATAACCAGTAGAGGATATTGGCCTTATTGTCTTTGTCTATAAGCGTAATAACAAAGCCAATTTAGGATGAGAGGTTATGGTTATTCGCAAAAGATAAGTCTGTAAAGATTATTAATCTAAGGGAGTCTTTGCTGGTATTAAGTTGTACAAAACAGAGCCCTCTTAAGGGATTATCGATCTGCCACTGTAGCCGCTTATTAAGCTGCTTCGCGTGCTCCTCCTTTGGATTGACAACTTGTGCTGCAAATAAGAGGTTAAAGGTAGCTTCTAGTTAGCAGACTATGGCGATATAGGCTCCTCTTGCTCTCTAAGCAATATACTAGTTCTTTAGTGTAACTGCCTTACGGACTTCCCCTCTAGAGCTAGTTAGGTCTGTAACCTTTATAGTAACTAACTTTAGGTTCTGGCATTAACGTTCCTAGGTAAGGGCTATTAAGTCCTTTTCTTGCCTAATATAGCCTCCATTAAACTTGATTGGGGTATTTGGTATAAGCTTCTCTCTTTCTTTTACTAGGAAGTTTACCTTCTAAAGCCTAACTTCTTTAGCCTTTGCAAAGGTTTCATTAGCAAGGAATAGTGTGTTATTAGTCTACAATCCTACAATTCCAAAGCCGTTGCTATTTGTGTATAATAAGTAGGGGTTATATGTTAACTAGTTTATCCATAGCTTATTAAGGTAGTGGCGGTGGTATATATTAAACCAATGGTTGCCGGCTTCTGGGACACTATAGAGTGGTTTAATAACTCTTAAAATTAATCTATTCTTTAGTTTAAGTTCTAGTGGTGGGTATACAAAGAAGTCTCTATTTAGGTGGGTACTGGACTGTACGTAAGCTTGTAAGATATTATATAGGTATAAAAAGGCTAGTCTTCTTTCATTTCCTTATAGGGTTGCTATAAGTGCTAGAATAATTCTCTAGCTAATATATTAAATGGTTGGTAATTATGTTAAGACCAGATCTTTACTATAGTTATTATAGGCTTATATAACTAGTCTAGACTTTTTAAAGGCCTTATCTATTCTAGCGTTTTTAATCTCGTTAATGAACCGGGAGTTAAAGATTCTGACTCCCTTTGGGACATCTGCTATATTAATGAACTTAAAGACACCTTTCTTAAGTAAACCGTTTATCTCCTTGCGTTAAGACTCTGTAAATAACAGTGAGGTGCACTTAAGGGTTATAGTATTAGGTTTTATTGGGCTATTGTTAATAAATATTAATATGTCCGCAATGTTTTACTAGGACTTTATTAGCGATTATTATATCCGTTTTAATCTTTAGAGGGATGCAGTAGTTATTAGTTCCTTAATTAATTCCTTAGTTAGTTCTTTAGATGGCTCCTTCTCTAGTTCCTTATTAGGTTCTTCTAGTTCAGGTTATAGGTATAGCTTTACTGTTATAGTCCTGAAGTTAGTAGGTCTACTAGGGAGTTATACCTTATATATTTCTCCATTAATTCTAAGTAACTTAAATAGGCTAGTCCATCTACCGCCTTGTCTAGTATTGCCTTTACGCCATATAAGCACGTCTGAGTTGAGGGGGAGGTTGTGGATTGTGGTGACAGATGGACCATTTAATTAGTTTAGTGTATTGTTAACTTGCTTCTTTGCCCTAATCCTTGCAATCTCCTCCATTGCCTTCTTTATAGCTGCCGCTCGCTGTGTAATAGAGGGTGCTGGTAGGTCGAGTTTGCTTATACAAGGGTAGGCACCAAAGATAAGAAGTGTTGGGACTAAGCCATCTAGGCCAGCTGTGTTATTAGCGGCCTTTACCACTATTTATAAGGCCAGTTCTTTGGTTATTCCTAAGTCCTATAGCTCCTCCGTAATTATCTGGTATGCTTAGTGTAGTATTAGATAAGCTCTTTCTACCATTCTAATGGACCAGTGAGCTTCCACTGGGACGCTCTTAGTTAATATAGCCATTGCCATAGCATGCTATTGAAACTCCTTGCTTGCGAAGTTCTTCCCAGCGTTATGGGTAATGTAGTCAGGTGGTCTAATATAGGTGTTAATCTAATATAGTTATAGGATATCCTAGGTATATTTTATGGAGATATTACGTAGCTATCTTGCAGCTTAAAATCTGGTAGCTTTATTAATTATGTAGAGAATAGGACTCCCGTTAATATACATAATATTAATAAAAATGGAATAGTTAAAATCGGAATCTTGGTCTTCTTATAGTGTGAATTTAAACCGTCTGGGAGACTTGCCGTATTTCTAGCAGTAGGAACAGTACTTAGTAAGGTAGTTAATGGCCTACTTGTTAATATTATTGTGGCTAAAGCGTTCTAGTACCTTATATAGCTTATCTGCCAATGGATGTCTAAAGCGACAGTAGAGTTGGCGGAGTTTAGTAGTAGTTAAGTAGTAAGGGTTTTAATTAAATAAGTGGGTTATAAATGACTATAGTAACTCTTTCTATAATAGAAAGGGGTAACTGAATCGGCAAACCACTGGCACTAATTTTGTTGGGGTGACTAGGACGTTCTTAAGGTTATTATAATAGACCTTTAGTATGTCCATATCTGCGAGGTATAGTAGGAAGGGTATATTGGCCTTTATAAAGTAAAACTCAACGTTGCCAACTGGTATATTGACTGTAACGGAGCTAATAGAAGAGGTAGAACTAATGCTAAACTAGACGTTAATAGCGCCAGCCTTTAAGGTATTAATAATGGTATTATAGGTCTTTCTATATGCGAGGTATTGTCTGTAACCTACTATTAATCTCTTTAAAGCTCTGGTGTTAATTATTACTCCGTAGAACTTGTTAGATATATACTAGCTAGTAGCAATATAGGCAAATAGGTCTAGGTTATTATGGTAAGTAATTAAATTAGTGCCGGTAATTATATGGGTAAAGGATCGGTTTGCTAAGTTAGTTATAGTATTAATGGCTCCTTTATGCTGTATCGTTCCGAAAGAGGTAAGAAACAGTTTAGTCTATTTTTAGGTTGGAGATACTGTTGGTAACTTAATATTAATTATAAGAGCTTCTATTGCCTCGTTAATAGATTCCGAGTTAAGTTTATTACTATCATTATCTGTTCCTTTGTACTTAGAAATATACTATTAGGCATGTCTATTAAAGCGGCAGTTAAATTTGTCCTTAAACTTCTTCTTTAATTTGTTACGTTCTTCTTTAGAGTATTTAGATAACCAACAACCTTCTTTATTATAGACAAAGCAGCACTTCTTTAGTAATGCATATTGGCTAGATAAGGATGATTGTGTTCTATAAGGTAATTAAGGGTATTATCTATAGTAGCGGCGGTTGGTAAAGAAGGCTTAGGGGTTCTTACTATTTAACTTTTTAAATATTATAATAAAGGATTATAAGTCATTAATTAGGCCAGTTAAGCTGTTAGAAGGTTTAAAGTAGGTATATTAACACGCTAGTAACTTCTAGCAGGCGTTAATAAGCTTATTATAAAGGAACTTATCTATATATAAATCTAGGTTGAGACTATGCTGGAGGTGTCTTAGTTCTTTAATAAGTAACTATAGGTAGTCTAAGGTTGATTTTCCAGCATTCTCGCTCTTGCCTATTGTAGACTTTAGAGTTATCGAGTTCTATTATCCTAATATACCGTGTCTATATTTAGGTCCCTTAAAGTAATTGCGTGTGGCATTATAGATTTGGTTAAATAAAAGGGTTAGGGTAACATTTTTAAGGTTAGTGTAGTAGTGGTTAAGTACTAGACCGCATAGCATTATAGGGTAGGCTTTAACCTTAGCTTCTTAGGGTACGTTAGCTCTGCTACAGAGGTTATAAAAGATAGTAAGTTTAAAGTTGAAGTTGTTATCTTCTCTACTATACTTATTGTCTTCCGTGTATATCTTTGTAAGGTTTGTTAACTCCTTGCTAAAACCCTAGTTTTAACTCTGTCCCTTAGGTGGTTCTGGTTATAGGGTTAAGTTAATATAATTAGGTTCCTGTTATAGGGGTAGTATAGGGGTAGGTTAGGGTATAGTTGGTAGTATTATAAGTAGGGTAGGGTTCGTGGCTAGTGAGATTAAGATTGGGGTTTTAATAGTACTGGTGCTAGCGAAGTTGTTCTTAAGGAGGTAGTTAATTTGTCCTAAGGTAAACTTTCCTCTAGTTACCATATGCTCCTTAATTTTAGGCTTAGTCCATTCCATAGGGTCTTCTTCTTATAAGGTGTTAAATAGCAATTTAGGGACTATAGTATTCCTATACTTTCTTATCCATATGCCATTAGTCCGTAGGAACGTTCGGAGCTTTTAAATACTAATTTAGTTGTAATCCTTAAAGATTTATATTATAAAGTTTTGGAAATCTTCCTTATAGACCTCCTATAGTTTATTATTCTTAAGGTTGTACGCTTTGTATTCTAGGATCTTAAACTTTACAAATTTATTAATATCCTTTATGGTGGTTTTATTGGACTGTAAGTTAATGCCTTTAGGCCATTTCTCCTGTCCTGCGTTAACTTGTGCCCTAATGTCTAATATGTCAATTCTTGTCTTGTGACTCCTATTAAGTTCGATTTTGGGTTCTAGATAAAAAACGCGTAATAGACGCGAACTAAGGGCCTATTAAAAGGGTTAGTTCCTTAAGTACCTAACGCGTTTAAAATATATAATGGACGCGAACCAAGGGCCTATTAGATAGGGGTTGGTTCTTTAAGTACCTAAAGGCTATATATGAAAAATCAAGGGCCTATTAGATAGGGGTTAACTTTTTAAGTATATATTAACTAATACTCCTTAACGTGATCTGGGTAGTATAAAATATATAATAGACGCGAACCAAGGGCCTATTAAAAGGGGTTGGTTCCTTAAATACCTAAGGGCCGTATATAAAAAATCAAGGGCTTATTAGATAGGGGTTAACTTTTTAAATACATATCAACTAATGCTCCTTAGCAGGCGAGATTAGTAGAGGCCTTTAGCAGGGACTGATCGAGCTCGTCTCTCTTTATAGATGATACGTCTCCTGATCTGTAATTACTAATTAGTGTTGGTATCACTTCCGGTGATACGTAATACTATTGCAATAGTATAGGTGGTAACTGATTTTTAATTGATGCTTATTAATTCTCCTATTCTACAGGTGGAATTTGGTGGATTTCCTAAGCTCGCTTAGCTCACATAACTAACCTAATTAGTTATAGACAACCTCGTTCAGACAAATATATTTAACAAGATCCTGTAATATAGCTATTTTAAAGAGCGACTTAACTCTAGGACGTGCCTTTTGGTAATAAGCGGGAAGGGGTTTCTCTAGAATGTTGGTTATAACTTTATCCTTATAAGTGGTGCTTACTAGATATAAGGCTAAACTAGGTAAAAATTAAGGGTAAGTACTAGAGGATTAATGCGGTAAACGGTTGTTAGTATTAGCTGTTTATAAGTTATGTTAGGGTATAGGGACGGAGCAGTATCTTAAGATATAATCCTTGCTTCTGTATTTAAAGTAAATGCCTAGCTTAATACGTTATTTTTGTTTAGGGGACCCTAATAGAGCGTATCCTAGGGTCCCTATATTAATATCTATAGCGTTAGGGTGCTTAGGCTAAGATAATAACTTAGTAGATGTTTATAGAGCTGTTATATTATATTAGGGAGTGGACTTTAGTGTTAGGCATAGTATATTATTGTACTGTTTATTAATAACGTTTATATAGGCATTAAAGGCTCCTATTAGATCTACACCTATTAGGGAGGTTTTTAGTTTAGGGCTTAGAGACTTAATAAGGCTGTTAACTAGTGCGGAGTTATTCTAGCCTGTTTCCTTTATATAATAGTTAAACTTGGAGAAGTATATTAGGAAGCCTTTTATTTCTTAAGTTATATGGTTTATCTTCCTCTAAGCGGTAGCTTAGCAGTTTGGGTTACTATATATAGCTTTAAGTAGTACAACTAGACTTTATACTGAGTTTGGTTAAAGGGATTTAATAAGGTTAGCTATATCTCCTCCTAGTTAACTTAGGGCGTAGCAGAGTTAGTTGGCTTTAGTTAGGTAGCGGTTAGCATTACCAGTTAGCTTATTTTTAAGCCGGCTTAGGAATAATTGGAGTTCTTATTGTTTACTAGTGAATATTAGAGGGTCTAGTAGTTGTTTAGATTGTTACAGTGTGGTAGTTGGTTCTACCGATGGGATAACTATTGCTAGTTTAGGGCTCGCGTTCCACGTATTGGCTTCTAGTAATAGTAATTGGTCTTAAGGGCTTAGCGTGGGCGTCTTAAGGGTGCGGATTTCTTCTTAAAGGGCCTTAATTATTTTCTGGTACTATGCTTCTTGTTTAGCTTGCTGTTAAGCTATAGTAGCTTGGTTTTATATGAGGGCGTCTATAAAGGACTTTTATATATCTGCCAATTATTCCTAGAGTGCGGATATAATATCAGCGGCCGTTATAGGGGCTTTAAGGTCGTTCTATATTTTAAACAAGGTAGGGCAGAGTGTAGGTTTTTAAGGGTCTAACGCAATATAGTGTTACGGAGTAAGTATAAGTGGTAATAATATATAGCGAAGTAGATATTATTAAGCTATATATATAAACTGTGTGATAAGATTAAGACGTTGCATAAGGAGAGAAGGTAAGAAAACGGGAGGAAAGGGTATATATCGTGAATTTGGTTGCTTGGTTGATATATGCACAGAGCAGAATAGGATTTAAGTAGTGGTCCTAGCAGAACTTGGTAGGATTTAGTAGACTTGGCAGAATATGGCAGAATGCGGCAGATTGCTATTAGATTGCCGTAGATTGCTGGCAAATTGCTATTAGATTGTTGTCTCATGGTCGGTCTCTTCTTGCTGCGTCGGTGGAAACAGGTAGACGTGCATAAGGTGTCACGGAGGTGTCCCGTGACAGTATAATGCTATAAGGTAGAAGGTACGGAGGTTAATTAAAGGTAAATATCCGCGCTGCTAATTTTATCAAATTAGCTTACTAACAAGTAATTGCTATGGTAACTTACCTTAGTAAACATTAACCACCTCTTAAACGCTTATTTATAACGCGCAAATCCTTTATAGTTAAGTTACTACTAATTAAGGTAAGTGGGTGCCGTCTAGTTAACTTACAAAGTGATATTAATATAGAATTACCGCTTAATTAAGGTGCTAAAGAAGGGTTGTAAGCAGATATCTTACTTTTAAAGTATATAGATACATCCTTTTATTTTCTCTTACTGTGAGGCGGATCTAACATTAGCTAAAAGTCTTAAGGTATAGTAGCCTAAGAAGAACGGATAATATTTAGTTATAAGGATTATAAGACACTTAAACTAAATGGCTAATATAATATAGGTTCTGTAGGTTTTAGGAGCTTTAGGTATAAACCTTAATATCTCTCTAAATAAGAATCTAATAGACTATTTAAATGCGTATATAGAGATCAATACTTAATACTTAGATATTAATTAGAGCTCTGCCCCAGTCCTAGTTAAGTTAATAAATAAGTAGAACGCTAAGGAATATTAAATACCAACCTGCTAAAGCTATATTATATCCAAAACCAAAGGTAGAGATTAAGCACTAGGCTGTAGGTTCTGAGCTACGCTTAGTTTAGAAAGTGGAGATTAAACATTAGACTGTGAATTCTAAGCTGCACCCAATTTAGAAGGCGGGGATTAAGCATTAGTATATAAACTCTAAACTGCGCCCAGTTTAGAGGGCGGAGATTAAGCATTAGCCTATAAACCCTAAGCCTTAGAGTTTCCTAGAAGCGGAGATCTAATACTATATTACAAATTCTAAATTTCCAGATTTTGTACTATCTAGGAACTAGTACTACACTATAAATTTTAAACTTTGGGATTTTTTGTAATCGGAGATCTGGTGCTATATTGCGAATATTAAACCTTAGGTTTATCTAAAAGTTAAGACTTAGTATTATATTATAAGCTGTAATACTTAGACTGCCCTAAGGATTTAAATTTAATACTTCGCTATAAGTTCTAATATCTAGATTACTCTAAGGGCTAAGACCTAATATTGCGCTATAAGCTCTAATATCTAGATTGTTCTAGGGGTTAAGATGCGAAGCTGCCTTATAAGCTATAATACCTAGCCTATCCTAGAGACTGGTTTTTAATACTATAGTATAGACTTAGATATCCTAAAGCTATAGGGAGTTAATGTCTATTATTATAATATAGACCCTAATATTTAAGAGGCCGATACTTAATACCGGATAATAGACGCTAATTATTGCCCTAGGGCTGTTAATACCTAACCTAACTTTAAGATCCTAAATATCCGCCCTATATTAAAAACTAAACCTAACTATCGCGCTGCTAGGACTAATATCCATTATAGGGTTTTAGTGTACTTGGCCTAGAGGTGTTCTACTAGCTAGAGTTTAGGCTGGCTAGCTATATATTCCTACTAAATATAGGCTAAGAAGGTAATAATGTCGGCAGCCCTATATATGGATTTTCGGCGGATATTAATTAAGGTAGCTAGGCTACTTATATTTATGGACTTTAAGCTACCAATACTATACGCCTCTCCGCTACCCTAGACCGTGGTAATACCCGCTCTACACTGTTTTTTAATTTGCTTACTAATGCTAATAGCTAGCTCTTTACCTAATTTGCCTTTTCTACCTCCTCTTAAATAAAGGTAATAAACTTATCTAAATTATCACCAAGCTAACCATAATTCCAATTAGGTAGGTTTTTCTTAAGTACCTTATAGCTAGTTATATACTAGGCGCGGCTATAAAGAGCGGCAATTTGCTTATTAGATATAATATAGCTTAAAGTTAGATTCTAAACAGCGTGCTAATATTTCTTCTCTATCTAGTTACAGAACTAGTTTTTTATGCTTACAGTAAAGGCCTTTTATTATATCTTCCTTGGAATCCCCTCTATATATAGCTTACGGATATCAAACTCTTTAAAAGCCTATAAAGTAGGATTATAGTTAGAGCAATAACCCTAGCCACTAGTAGACGAAGTGTTACGGAACCCGACCGTAGGGGCCTCCATAGGAGAACCCCGTACTCTCGCGTACACCTCGCGTACAGCTTATGTCAGCTATGCGAGGGTATATCACCTCCTTACGCCCTCGACCCTTACGATCGATCGCGCAACGTCTTATAGACTCCCCGAATACATACGCTTTATAGCCATTGCCCCCATTCTGTAACATTACGTTACGCCTTTTTCTTCACTAACGCTTAGCCTATGACTAATTTTACGTCTTTATGATACCGCAGATGCTGCTAGAAGCAGCGTGTCTATAAGTTACCTTACTTTGTACTCCTAAAGAATTAATAATAGTAAGATGAAATTTCTTATTAGCCACTATATTAAACTTAAAGAACAACCTAATACCTATATTGAAACCACAACACCAATTAGTCCTAGGAGGATTTAATTTATTAGCCCTAGCCTTAACCCCTAAAGGGAAGCCTAGTGGCTTAAAAGACTATAATAACTATAAGGGGGATATTAACAATGTCTTATCCT
>Ga0307507_10005838_pt1 | contig 19667 bp, 20 predicted proteins | sample 7_EM_MG_FD_207223 | JGI IMG/M metagenome (GOLD analysis project Ga0307507, IMG submission 207223) | Populus trichocarpa ectomycorrhiza microbial communities from riparian zone in the Pacific Northwest, United States - 7_EM | ecosystem: Host-associated > Plants > Roots > Unclassified | place...
CAGGGTGGCGTTGTCGGGGGCCGTTGGGGCCGTGGGGTGGGAGGTGGGTGCTGTGGGGCGAGCGGTTGGTGCCGTCGTTGTCACCCGATGTGACAGGTCGCGTAGGGCAGAGTGGAGTGGGCGGATGTCCTCGTGGGTGGGCACTTCGTTGGCTACCATGGAACAGGGGTCGTGGACTTTGGTGCAGAGCTCCTCATTTTCCTTGCGGAACTGGGAGAGCTGAGTGTTGACGGTGTCTAGTTGGGGGGTAATGGCCACTATGCCAGAGACAGTAGCACAGAGGATGGAGAGGATGGATCCCTCACCAGCGGTTATGGTTTGGCGCGCGTGAGCGGATAGATCCTGGACTAGGTCGGGGTTTTGTTGGAGGGTGTTTCTTGTCTCCGAGAAGATCTCTGCCAGAAAGGCAAGAGGGGGTGACGGCTGTGCCGAAGGGGAGGGGGTGGAAGGCTCTTGAAGGCGCGCGGTGTTGGCACGGGAAATCGCAGCAGCCAGAGCCTGGTTACCTGGGGGGATGGGAGGGATCTCCATCATGGGGACGGATGGGGCGGGTGAGGCCTCGAGAGGTGTCCCGTAAGCAAAGCGCGGTGTGCGCTTTGAGTAGAATGTAGGGGGTGGGTGGTAGAGGGCCAGGTGCTTGACCCCAATCCCATCTCTTTTTTTTCTCTTTTTTTTTTTCCTTTTGTTTTTTATCATGTGCTTTGTATTAATCAACTACTGGGAACAAAGACTACGTGCAGCGCTAGCTATGGTAAAGAAAAAACCCCATCCCCTATTTTTCTCCAACCTGGCACCAGGGAAAAAGCCATCAACCCAAGTCTCTCTGGTATGAGACCAACGGCATACCAGCCACGCAAAATATGAAATTCCCCTCCGACTAGGCGGTCGAAAAGAAAAATACAAATAACTACATAGGAAGGAATCAACAGGAAAAGCCTTGCCATAGACGCCAACAAAAGAAATAATCGTTATAACCACTTAACGAAACCCAAAGTAACCCACAGTGAAAGAAGAACAATGGGGGAGCCGGGGCCACTATAGACCGTTGCGGCGTTGCGTGCATTACTCGAGAACTCAAGGCGTTGACATCCGCCACCGAGGCAGTGCAATACGACGACTGAGCGTAACTGAGGGGTGCGACCGTGGAGACATCGCGAGGGCAGCGTAAGGTGAAGGGGCAGTAGGGTGCCAGCCGAGTGAGTGGAGTGTAGCTGTAACCGAGCCATGGGACGAGACCTAAAGGGGGAGCAGAGGGGTAGACTCAATAACCGTGGAAACTATTGGTAACCGTGTGCGTGTCTGACTAGCCGGCCTCTAACGAAGGTGAAGAGAATGGACAAATCGACCGTGGCCTGTTGAAGAGTTTTCTACTACTGCGAACTGTATTCCCAGCCGTCTGTAACATGGGCGAGAGGGTGTTGCCGACCATGCGAATGCTAAGCCAGGCAGCGAAGCGGGAGCGACAAGAGGGGGTGATAGAGCCAAACGACCCCTAGAAACAAGGACGCCAAGGCCTAAGGACATGATGAGAGAAGTAAGGCCGGAGGGGGAGGGTGCACCTCACAGAGAGTGCGGTGGTGGTGGATATTGACGATGAATTCTCATAGTGTTGAGATTTCAATCGCCGGGTGTGTAGAGGAGATGGTTCGTGACCCCAATCCCATGTTTTTTTTCTTTTTTCCTCTTTTTTCTTTTTTTAATCATACTTCAAATTTTGTTTCTAGCTGAGGCCGAAGGCCCAAGTAATAAGTACAAAAATAGCACACATCCGCGATGGATATGGCCGCAACAAACTTCCACCCAGTCCAACTCATCGTCAAGACGGTGGAAACCGTGGGAGAAAAAAAAACCCCTGGTCTAAAACCCGCACCAAGCGCCCAGGCGCTGAAAACTACAACCAAATATACAAGAAACTCGCCACCAAAAGAGAGCCCCTACCAAAAACCCAAGAAAACATAACCCAACAGTGAGAAAAGCGAAAAAACCCAAATCCGTACTAGAGGCCCCAAAGAAAGCCCATCCACCGTGAAGGCCTTTAACGATCCCTGAGTATGCTTATCATCAAACACAACCACGCACGAAGGTAATAGTACCGGAGCCATGTAGACCCGGGCCGTGCGGTTGATGGCAAAACGTGTGGCGGGTTAGGCCGTGGGAATCCACGAGTCCTAGGAGGAAGCGAGGTGAATGGTGCCCGGACACCAAAGCGACCGCGCCGCGTGGGGGGTGTTGGCTGTAACCGAGCCACTGGACGAGGACCAAGAGAGGGAGGGGGAGGGTGTGCCCAATCCAGTAGAAGTATGAGGGAGGGAGGACCCAAACGAGATCACGACTTTTCGACGATGCCGACCGTACCGAACAGTGATCCAAGGAGATAGTGCAATACCAGGGAGCAGAGCAATCAGGGCCACTACTTCGACGATAACCCAAGACTGCGACCGACCCATTGCCGAAAGAAAGGGTTTGCCGACCGTGCAAGTGCTAAGCGACGCAGCGAAGCAAATGCGGAGAAAGGATGGAGCAGAGGCAAATGACCCCTAGAAACAAGGACGCCAGGGCCCAAGGATATGACAAGGGAGGTAAAGCGGGAGGGGGAGGGTGCAGCTGACGGGGAGTGCGCGTGCAGCTCACTGGGAGTGCGGGAGTGGATGTTGACGATGAATTCTCATGGTGTTGAGATTTCAATCGCCTGGTGTGTAGAGGAGATGGTTTGTGGACCCCAATCCCATGTCCCCCGGGTGCCCTTATATAGGGGTTCTCCCCTCAACCCTAACCCTGTGTGACTCATACGCTCGCATCACGCGACTCATTACTCATCGTGAGTCATAGTGTGAAATCAATCAGCTCACTGGTTCGAGTAGGCTGCCCCCTATCTCGTACCCAATCAAAACCTATAAAACAAGTCAGGTGCCTTAACGGGGTCACATGCGTGAAACCCATGACTCATAACTCTGAGTCAAGTGCGAAATTGATAAACCACCTGACCACAATGGTGTCAATTATCAACCAAGCGCAATAAGCCAATAACACGCTATTTGGTTGTCATGTAAAATCCGATGAGTCTACTGATCTCATCGTGTGAAAGATGACCAACCAATGACTCATAACTATTAGTCATGTGAGGGTCTGCCTTGCGTAGTCCCCGTTTGTCACATTAGCCCCCTTCCCCCTAGCCCATTGGTCCCTCACTGCGAAACTCCTTTTTTCCAGACTCTGGCTCCGATCTGGCACATTCTCCGTTTGACTGGATTGTAGGCTTGTTGTAGTTTTTCTTTTTCCATGTTGAATTTTTCGAGATCATTGTCTTTCGCGACGATGGTGTGCGCGGCGTGATCGAGTTGGCTTCGTAGGACCGACATTGTATTTTCCAAAGCTTCCACTCCCCGCATCGTTTTTTAGCTGCGCTCTCCCTCCATCTGTGTCCTCAAGGCTCTTCTCTTCTTGTGTTCCTTTCCATCATTCTTTGACAGTTCCCCTTTTCCTCCTACCTGTCGCGGGTAATATGTGGCGTCCACCTTTTCCCATCGGGGTTCTTGCAATTGTTGTTGAAACAATGATCCCAGCTAGTGATTTCGTGATGAGCCCTTCTGGCGCTTTGCCGACAGGGTCGTTGTGGGACCCTGTCCTCTCCTGCGTTTGGTTCCATCTCGTGTCGCCAGTCGTTGTCGTGGGCGACACTTGGTTTTCTCGATCTCCGGGTGAATTGTGGGTACCAGCCTGACCCTTCTTTTTCGCCGAAAGGGATTTGGCATTCATCGTCGGTGCAGTCTGTCCAGTGCAGCCAGGTGTGCGCCACCTGGACTCTTGGTGAGCCCAAGTATTCTGGGCTAGTGCGGGTAATGTTGCGGGCGACGTGCTGGGTGTCGCTCTCTGGTGTGTGTGAGTGTCGTTCTTGTTTGACGACAGAGGGAGTTGCGGAGGACTATCTGTTGATCATAATATGTATCCACTCTGGGATTTCCTGGGTAGCGCCGGTGGAATGGTTGGACTGTGTGTTCTGCATGGATGAAGTTTTCTGCGGGGTACCGGACTTTATCATGTTCTGGTGAGTAGCCTTTCCACTTGGCTCGATATTGGAGCTTGTTGTAGTGGGGTTGAGAGTCAATGATTTCGTTGAGTTCGTATTCGTCTTCTCCTTATATCTGAATAGAAGGACAGGGTTCTTTGATCTGCTAGGGGAATCGTTTGTCTTGGTAAGGTTCGAGGAGGGAGATGTCGAAGGTGTTGTGTATGGCTATTGACCATGCTAAGGCCAGCTTCTATGTGCTGGTCCCAATCTTTGCCACGATGTTAAATGGTACAATTTGCTTGAAGTGCAACTTTTTCGATGCTCTTGGGGTCTTGAGGTTGCTTGGCAACAGCCACACCCTATCTCCTGACTGTAGGTTTTGATCAGACTTTCTGCGTAAATCGTAGTATTCTTTTTGTCGAATTTGCGCCGCCACCATTTCGTTTCTTAATGACCCATGAAACAGGGTCATTTCTTCTGATTTCATTTGTTTTCATTGAATGGGATAACTGATCATCGCGTATTCGGGGTGAATTCCGTAATTTGCAAAAAGGGGGTGCTTTTGATGGTCTCCTCATATCCGTTGTTGTATGCAAATTCTGCCAGTGGCAGGTAACCACACCAATCCTCTTGTTGATAGTTGATGTATGCTCAGAGATATTGTTCCAATATGGCATTTGTCCTTTCAGTCTGTCCGTCTATTTATGGATGGAAACCCATGCTAAGTCTTCGTTCGATTCCTAATTTCCCCGTAGATTCTTTCCATAGGTGTGAGGTGAATAGTGGGCCTCTGAGGGTGATGATATCATGTGGTAGTCCGTGTAGCCTGACTATCTCTTTTATGCAGAGATTGGCGAATTGCCGTGCGCCGAGGTCCTTTGAGCATGGAATGAAATGACTCATTTTGGTCAGCTGATCAATGACCACCAGAATGGTGTCATATCCTTCCGACTTCGGCAGGTCCGTAATGAAGTCCATAGCTATTGATTTCCATGGTCGATCGGGGGCCTTGTTTGACTGCATCAGTTGGTAGGGTCCCGGTGGGACCACTTTGGTCCTTTGTCATGTGTCGCAATTCTTTATCAATCGTTTAATATCTTCTCTTATCTTTTGCCAATAATATCATTGGTTGATGAGTTCGGTAGTTTTTGCAGTTCCAGCATGTCCCCCCTGTGGGGGTTTGTGATGTCTAGTGCTAAGAGTGGTTCGTATCCCCTCGTTGTTGGGTATCCAAATCTTCCCTTTGTACCATAAGAGGCCATTCTTCCATTGTCATAGCCCCAACCCTAATCCTTTCCTTCCTTTCCTTCCTTTATCCAAGTTTCTTTGGATGTTCTATTTTTCGTTATCGTTTTTACTAGCTTTCTGTATTTCTCCTTTCTCCTTGTCTCGAAATTCGGTGGGTTCCAATATGTCCACTTTGATCACCTCGGTTTCTGGGATATCCCAATATCGTTCCTTTGACAGTAAGATTCCTACATTTCGAGTGAGTTGCTTATCTCCCGCTGTGGGTATATCTCCTCCTCTTCTTGTGAGGGCCTCTAGCTTTCCACCCTCCTTTCCTGGTCGGTATTCAATTTTGAACTTTTCTTGATTGAATTCTTGCATCCATCAAGCTTGCCGTTCATTTTGTTCGTGCAATGTCATGAATGTGCCTAAGTTGTTGTGGTCTGTGAGGACCCACATCGGCTTTGGATTTCCTCTCGTGTATTTTTGCCAATCGTGGAATGCTTGAACTATCGCTACTAGTTCCTTATCGTGGATGTCGTAGTTGCATTCGGCGTTTGAGGTGGTCTTAAATCGGTACGCCACTGGTCTCTATTTTCCGTCCTCGCATTGTCTGGAGAGTATACCAGAGCAGCGGTATTTTGAGGTGTCTGTTTCGATTTTGGTCACCGTGAGGGGGTCGAAGTAGACCAGTACTGGTGCTGTGGTGAGTTTTGTCCTTAATTTGTCGAACGCTGGCTGTTATTTGTCTCCCCATTCCCAGTTGCCAATGCATTCCTTCTTTGTTTGGAATATAGTGGTTTGGCCATTCGGCTGAAACCTTCTATAAATCGTCGATAGAAGTTGCAGAACCCTAGGGAGCATTGGATTTCCTTGATTTTCTTGGGTGTTGTCCAGTCCCAGATGGCTTGTGTCTCAACTGGGTCTGTCTTGACCCCTTCTTGTCAAATGATAAATCAGAGGTATTCTGTCTCGTCCTGGTGGAACTCGCATTTGGATGGTTTGACCTTGAATCCTGATTTTCATATTGCTTCCAGGATATTGCTGAAGTCTTTTCGGTATTGTTTTTGGGTATTGGAATATATGAGTACGTCGTCCAGGTAGACGATGCAACATATCTCGATATGTTCCATAAGGCCCTCATTGATCCATCGTTGGAACGCTGCTGGTGCATGAATAGTCCAAATGGCATGACTAGGTATTAGTAAGTCCCTAGTTTTGTTGAAAAACTTGTCTTCCCTTCGTCTCCTTCTCTGATTCGAACGTTGGGTTAGGTGTCCTTGATATCCAGCTTGGTGAAGTATTTGGCTCCTCCCAGTCTATCCAGTGCTTAACTAATGAGCGGTACCGGGTGTCGATCCTGCTTGCTGACTTCGTTGACCGCGTAGTAATCGGCGCATAGTCTGAGTTGGCGGTCCTTTTTTTTGACAAACATGATTGCTGATTCCCTTCCTGACTTCACCCTTCGAATCCACCAGCGGTTCTCGTTTTGTTTGATGTATCGATGGAGGTGTTCCAGTTGTTGCTCACTGTGGGCGTATATTTTCTTGATGGGTACCGTTGTTCTATCTTCAAGGTCGATCGCTAGATTGAATCCTGGTCAGTGTGGCGGTACCGGCCTCTTCGCTCTCCTTTCGAACAAATCCACCAGGTGGTGATCTTCTTGAGGGACCGTGTCTTTTACGTTCTGGTCTTCGTCGTTCTTTTTGGTTTTAATCGCCAGTTCGGTGCTAATGTTGATAGCTTCTAACAGAATTTCGTCTTTAATTTCATCGCGTCTTAGGATGCCGGTTGGTTCTCCTGTGCGGTAGAATTGTCCGAACGCTCCTCCCGATATCCCATTGCTTTCCATCGGTGGTTTGACACTCTGGTCCTTGACCTCTTGGTCTACAGCGGTGTTGGAGCTCCCAAATCCTTGATCCCCTCTTTTGGTATCCTACAACTGGGTTACTTCTTGTAGCTCCTGGTTGTCGATTTTTCGATAATCAGTTCTGCGATCCGGTCTCCTTTTTACACTCACTACAGTTGGTCTCCTGGGTTGGCTAGGACCAGCTTCACTTCTCCTCTGTAGTCGGAGTCTATCACACATGCATTTGTCCTGAGTCGGTGTTTGTCTGCTAGACCGCTTCATGGTGCAATTCGTCAAGAGGTGTTGGGAGGGAATCCAATACCTATCCCTGTCGCAACAATTGCTTGCACTCTGGCAGGAACGTCTGTTCCCTCATTTGCGTACAGGTCCTGTCCTGCAGCCCTTGCTGATCCCGATTTACGCACTTTGGCCTTAGCGGATACCTTGTTAACTCTGACGCTCTGATCACTGGCCGTCGGGCCTTTCTTGGCAGGGACCTTTGAGAATCTGGTGATGAGAATTTCTTCCAGGGCTTTTTCTTAGGGCACTGCATCAGCAACGGGCGAACCTTTGAGACACCAAGTGGTACATCGTTCACTGTTGAATGTGATTCTTCTGTCGTTCCAATCGATTGTTGGATTCAGTTCTCTTAACCATAACATCCCGAGGATGACCTCATGGTTTTGGAGATTTGCCACTTGGAAGGTCACTAATTCCCTATGGCTACTAATGTTTATACGGACTTTCGTCTTATGGGTAACTGGTCCCATAGCGCTAGGTTTTCCGTCCGCCAGGCAAATTTCCCTTCGGTTTTTTCCTTTGATCATCTTGATTCCGTGTTTGTTGCAGATTTCGCGGTCAATGAAGTCTACTGTTGCTCCTGAGTCAATCATGGCGTTGATAGTCCCTGACTCCCTTTCGCCGGGTAGTTGTATCTTGACCATAATATGGTCTTTGTCATGATCGAGTGTTTCCCTGTAGTTGAGTGCCGGGTAGTAGTTTTCCATGATGATGGGTTTTAGCTCGCGTGTGTCCCTCTGACCATCCCTTGCTGGGGACCGTCGTCGTTTCCCGACTGTTCGGGTTCTTGTTCGACCTCGATTTCCCTAATCTTTATTCCGGTTTGCCAAGGGGCGGTGTTCTTGGTGGGTTGCCAGCTCCTGGCTTGTGTATTGAATGGTTTGGGTCTATTCGCGTTTGGGCCGCTCCTGGCTTAGTGTCCAGGCTGTGCGCATTTGAGATATAGTTGTTCTCGTATCTTTCTCTGGAATTCCTCTCTCGAGATATTGAATCTTGGTCGCCTCCGAGTCGCGTCCAGTTCCTTAATGTCGCCGTAATTCTGATTGCCATTATTTGTGGGTCGATATGTCCCGTCTGGGTTTCGTTGTGTGCTGGTCTCCCATTGGATATTTTTTTCTTGATGGCGATCCTTGGATATGTCTGACTGTCGCCAACTTGGTTTCCTTCCGGATTGCCCATTGGGCTAGAGCTTCCAGCTTCTCGTATTCCTCACTACTAGCTCCCCTGGCGTTTTGCAATTCTGGAATCATTCCTCCAACAAGCAGTTCTCCTCCGAAGGAGTCGTCCAACTCGGCTTCGCTCGCCCCAAGGCGGAATTCGTTCCAGTATTCCGTAACTGATCGTTTGCCTTGTTTCATGTTCTTTAGCCTGATCCTTGCTTCTCCCTTGGCGTCGATCACGCCAAATTGTCTTTCTAATTCTGCTTTGAATCCACCCCAATTGTCTCATGCTGGGGTCATTCTTTCCACTGCGTAAGGTGTGATCCAGGTTCCCGCGTCGTCCCTTAGGAGGCTTGTTGCATAGAGGACTTTTTTCCTCATCATGTCCGTTTTGCCATCCTACCATCCTGTAGTACACTATGAGTTGGGCTAGCCCTCCTCGTAGTTTGTGTTGTTCACCTGGGTAAACCTCGGGTTCCTTCGCCTTGGGCCTCCTGGTTCCTCCGCTTAACGATGCAATGATTTGTCTCATCTGCTTCGCGCTTAGGATTGAGGTTGTTTCTGACCGTGTCGCCCCTCCTTGTTCTGCTGTAGCAGCCATCGTGTTTCGTCGTGTCCCCCCTTGTTCTTCGGTTTCTTGTAATCCAGTTGGTGATGGTGGCTCTGGTGTTGTAGGGCTTGGTGCCCTCTCTTCCGTCAATGCCCTTTCAAGTCGTTCTCCTAGTGATGACAGGTCGAGATTTTCCGCTAGGGGGTTGATGTTGTTTTCGTTGTTGGTCTCCCTTTTGTCTGTTTGTTAGGTGCTGCTGGTTGACGCAACCAAATGTTACAATCCTCTCTTCTCCGAGCTATACTTGCAGCAGGTAACGGAGAGTCCCCTAACGATCACTGCTTCTTTGCCGGATAGCCCTTGTGATAGCTACGTCCGTTGACTCCTATCTAGCAACCTCGATCTCTAGGCTCATATAAGACAGTTGTGTCTTGGTTCCCAGAAGCGTGATAGATAACCATCTTTGTATTGAAAGTATGGTGTATGAAAGCACTTAGATGGTTGCGTGAAGAACCCCAATCCCAGGTCTCTTTTTTCTTTTTTTCTTTTTTCTTTTTTTATCATGGGTTCATTGCCTCCAGGTACAAGAAGCTTCGTACAGCGCTAGCTATGGAAAGAACAAAACCTATAAATCAAAGCAAACAACAAAAGAAACCATCTTTCCTAGTACACCGCGGTTACTGAAAATCCTTAGGCCAAAACCATTTGCCCGTCGTTCTCTATGGAAACAAAATATAAGCAAATTACAAGGCTAAAACTACTTCTCATTTACGTGTTTTTTGCAAGGAAAAGTATACAAAGGAAGGATAAAACATCCACTCAAGCCAGAAAGCTAAATAAAACTCCCTGGAGGAACTATGTCTTTTTTAGTCTTGGGTGGGGGGAGCGAAGGGGGGGGAGTAGTGGTCGAGGAGCATGTCCGGTGGAAAACCGGTTTTTCTGTCCGTGATGTACTCGCCTAGTGCTCGTATGACAAGGAGATCGGACCATATTGTTGCGTCATGCTCCAAGGAGGAGACATCTCTCAGCAGGAGATCTCGGACCCGTGAGCGGGCAGGGCAGGTGAGGATGGCGTGGTGAAATGACTCTGGTCCGGTCTCGCACGGTGGGCAGGTTGGGTTCGGGCTCTTGGCAAACCACGAGGGGTGGGCGGCCAGATAGCACTGTACTGATCGCATTTGGGGGATTCTTCCCGCCACCAACTTGCCCAGCCCCATAAAGGGGTGTGGGGAAAAAGAGGAGGGGTACTGCTAGTACGGGGGCGCGGGATAGTCGGTGACCCAGTCCTGGATGAGCATGTTCCTTGCGCGAGTCCGAAGAGCCTGGTAGGTTTTTCTCATGAGATCAGCTGGGGGAATGTTCGTTCCAGGTGGGGGGGGGGCGTGTAGCACAAGAGGAAAGCACGTAAGGCCTTCCTATAGGGGGAGGGTGAGATGTGCCAGGGCGTCAACGGGGAGGTGCTTCCTTATTGGCGGAGAGGGGACCTTCGTGCGCCAGCTTAGGGGGAGGTAGACGGAGGAGAGGCCTACTGTAAGATGCCTGGAAGAGTCCTGGGCCCTAAAGAAGGAGAGGGAGGGGAAGGATTGTGGGAGTCTGGCCGAGGCCGGGATGGCGTACCGGAGGGTGCAGGCAACTCTGAGGGCAGCAAGGCGCCTCCTGTATCTGCAGTAGGAGACAATGGGGGGGAGGCAGGCCTCCCGCGAAAGGATGGAGGTGGGGGTGGAGAAGAAGTTGTTCGTGGTCCATCTCTGGACCCTGTGTCAGAAGCTGTTCATGCTTCAGAGCGCGGTGTAGTTTGGGGTGAGGAGGTCCGCCCCGTAAGTAAGTATGGGGAGGAGGAGGCCACTGGCAATGCGATGGCAGAGGAAGGGTCGGACGCCGGCCCCTGGGGAGGAAAGGCGTTTGACGAAGAAGAAGATAGCTTGGGCCAGGGAAAGGCTGTGCCTGTAGTGGTGGGCCGTGTTGAGGGTGGGGGTGAACCAATATCCCAGCCATCTGACCACTTGGGAGGGCCGGAAGAGGTGGTTTTCCAGTTCGATCGGGGCATGCGAGGGAGGTGTCCTCTGGCTAGGGGTCCGCTAGTGGACAAGTTCTGTTTTGGCGACCGGGAAGTACACGCCAATGTCCCGGCCTTTTGCTGCTATGGTGGGAGATGGGGGACCCCTGATGGGAGCCCACCGAAACGGGGGAGGAAATGTTGTGGGAGCCTTTGAACACTAGGGTGCAAGTTCTTTCTGAAAGAAAGGAGTACACTCAGTCAACCATGTAAGAGGGGACGCGGGAGGCCAACAGTCCGGCCCGAAGGCTGGAGGCGTTGACATTGTCGAAGCCGGCCTTGATGTCTAGGAATAAGGTGCAGACTTCCAGTCTGGGTCTCTGGAGAGTTTTTACATCGTGCATGAGGGTGAGGCAGGCGTCAGAGGAGCTAAGTCCTGGCAAGGAGCCGCACTGGTTCAGGTGGAGGAGGCCTCTCGACCTAGCGATGGCGGACAGTCTGACCTTCATTACCCGTTCGAGGATCTGCCAGATGGTCTGGAGGAGGACAATGATGCGGAAGGAGGCGGGGGAGTTGTAGCAGGCCTTTCCAGCCTTGTCCAGGACCACCTCGTTGGCGGTTTTAAGTGAGGGAGAGTGGTATCTGAAAGCTACCAAGGGGGAGAGGAGTTCAAGTAAGACTGAGGGGTTGATGAGGTTGACTCTTTTCCTTACGGAGTAGGGGATGCCATCCGTGCCCGGGGCCGATGAGGGGGAGGACTTGGAGAGCGCGAGTTTAATCTGTTCCTTAGTGAGGGGGGTGGCAGAGGGGTTTTTCTTCAGGCGACCTCTGCTGGGCAGGGGGTCCTTAGGAGGGAAGAAGTGGTCCAGAAGCCCATTGTTGATAGCGACTAGGCCCGAGGCGTGGGGGATGGAAGGGAACCTGGGGGTTGGTCTCATGGCATCCTGCTGTTCGGCCGTCCAGATGTTGTCCGGAGAGCTCTTTGCCCAGGAAATCAGCCCAGTAGGAAGCTTGTGCTCTTTTGATGGCTTTGGAGTAGCCGAGCCTGGAGTGTCTTCCTATGCTGTACGAGTCGGGGGTCTGGATTTTTTTTGGCTTTCCGGGAGGCTTTCATGAACTCTGTCCGGAGAGTGATCAGAAAAGAAATCCACCAACCTTTTGATCTAGGAGACGGGCGGGAACGGGGCGTGGTGGTGGCAACTCCAGGTGTGACGGCGGAGAGGGCCGTGGAGAACCATTGGTCAAGTTGGCTGGGGGAGGGGGTGAGGGGGGGTGTGGGATGACCCAGTTTTTCAGCCTTTCCGTCAGATTTGGCCAGTCAGCCTCTTGTCAGCGTGGCCTGGGCTTGTCGTTGTGGGGGGTGGGGAGAGGCAGGGTGATTGAAATGGGGGCATGGTGTGATCCTGTAGAGGGGAGGGACGATTCGTCCCAGGAGCGGAATGCGGAAAACATATCTGGGTTGGCGAAGGCAAGGTCGATGGCGCTAGGCCTCTAAGTGCCCGAAAAGGGAAACCAAGTGTAAACCCCGGGGGTGTTAAGGAGGGGGAAGCCTAGGTCTGAGGCGCGGTTGAAGTAGGGGGTGGATTCCTTCTCCTCTTTCGAGGAGAGGAGCCAGCAGGGGTCGGTTGCTGCGTTGTGAATTTTCAAATCGGCTGCAACTAGGTACGGATGGTCTAGGTTGAAGAGGGCGGACTCAGGGGAGACTGAGTGAGGGAATGGAGGGAGGGGTCTGGCATCTGCGTTGCTGACTGTAAAGCAGGGGAATTTTGTGCCGAAGCAGCCTTAGGGTGTGGAGACGTCTAACATCATAAAGTCGTCTGTCTCACCCCAATCCTATGTCTTTTTTTTTTTTTTCACTTTTTTTCTTTTTTTCATGTGCTTGGTTTTATTCATCGTCTAGGTACAAAGGCTACGTGCAGCGCTAGCTATGGTAAAGAAAAACCTCCGTGTACCCACCGGCGCCAGGGAAAAAGCCATCAACCCAGGTCTATCTGGTCCAAGACCAACGGCACACCAGCCACACAAAATAAGAAATCCCCCTCCGACTAGGCGGTCGAAAAGAAAAATACAAATAAATACATGGGGAGGAATCAACAGGAAAACCTTTGCCGTAAACTTCTAACAAAATCAAATAATTGATAGACCACTCTGTGAAACCCTAAGTAACCGACAATGAAAGCAAAACAAAGGGGGTGCCGCAGCCATTGGAACTGTTGTGACGTTGCAACCATTACTCAAGAACCCCAGGCGTTGACATCTGCCACCGAGGCAGTGCAATACGACGACTGAGCGTAACCGAGGGGCCCGACCGTGGCAATGGCTAGGGCAGCGAAGGCAGTAGGGTGCCAGCCGAGTGAATGAACTGTAGCTGGAACTGAGCAACGGGACGAGACCGCGAGGGGGACCGGAGGGGTAGACCCACTAACGGTGGAAACTATTGTAACGGTGTGTGTGTCTGACTAAGCAGGCTCTAGCGGAGGTGAAGAGCATGGAGAAATCGACCGTGGCCTGTTGAAATGTTTGCTCCTACTGCGAACCGTAGTCCCAGCCGTCTGTAACATGGGCGAAAGGGTGTTGCCGACCGTGCGAACGCTAAGCGAGGTAGCGAAGCACAAGCGAAAAGAGGGGGTGATTGAGCCAAACGACTCCTAGTAACAAGGACGCCAGGGCCCAAGAACATGATAAGGGAAGTGAGGCGGGAGGGGGGAGGGTGCAGCTCACGGAGAGTGCGGTGGTGGTGGATGCTGACGATGAATTCTCATGGTATTGAGATTTCAATCGCCGGGTGTGTAAGGGAGATGGTTCGTGCCCACAAATCCCATGTCCCAGGGCGCCCTCATGTAGGGGTTCTTCCCTCAACCCTAACCCTGCGTGAGTCATACCCTCGCGTCACGCAACTCAGGACTCATAGTGAGTCATAGTCTGAAATCCATCACCTGCCTCGCCCGAGTCAGCTGCGCCATGTCTCGCAACCAATCAAAACCCCTAAAACAAGTGATCTGCCATAACGGGGTCAGATGCCTGGAACCCATGACTCTTAACTATGAGTCATGGGCAAGATACATAAACCACATGACCACCATTGTGAGTCATGTCACTAAACCACCAATAACAATCAACCAATTACACACTATTGCGTTGTCATGTCAAAACCTATGAGTCAACTGATCTCATAGCATGAAAGATAACAAACCAATGACTGATAACTATTAGTCAGGTAAACGTCTGCCTTGCTTAGTCACCGTTTGTGACAGGTACATGTGGGAAGCATCAATCAACCAGCAGTCATGGGATAACTAAACTCCTGCGGGGAATGTGGTTCTGTCTCAGGTTGGTGGGGGCACGGAGGGGGTGGGGAAGTAGTCGGGGACCATGTCCGGTGGGAAGCCTGTTTTTGTGTCTGTGATGTACTCCACTAGGGCTCGTATAAGGTGATGTTCGGTCCATAGCATGGTGCCACACCTGAGGGAGGAGCCCTCTTTCAGTAGGAAGTCTCGGACCCTGGCGCAGGCTGGGCAGGTGAGGATGGCCTGCTGGAATGATTCTGGTTCACTTCCCCAGCGAGGGGCAGGTCAGGTCTGGGCGCTCATTGAACCAGGAGGGGTGGACAGCCTGGTAACTCTACCCAAATCCCATGTCCCGAGGGCTTCCTCATTCAGGGGTTCTTCCCTCACCCATAGCCCGTTGTGACCGATGCCCTCGCGTCATGCGCCTCAAGACTCATAGTGAGTCATAGTGTGAAATCCATCAGCTGACACGCCCGAACCCGCTGCGCCATATCTGGCAACCAATCAAAACCTTTAAAACAAGTCCTGTGCCCTAACGGGGTCACATGCGTGAAACCCATGACTCATAACTATGAGTCATCCGCGAGATACATAAACCACATGACCACAATCGTGAGTCATGTCACTAAACAACCAATAACAATTAACCAATGACACGCTATTCTGTCGTCATGTCAAAAACTCTGAGTCCACTGATCTCATAGTGTGAAAGATAACCAACTAATGACTGATAACTATTAGTCATGTGAGAGTCTGCCTTGCTTAGTCACCATTTATGACAGATGCCCCTGTCGATTATGATAACCCTTTCCCTGAGCAGCCCTCCAGAGCCCTTGATATTCGCGCCTTCCAGCTCTCCCAACACCTAAAAGGCAAGTGGTATAACAGCCTTCGAAAAGCCACCTCCTCTGATCCCCTCTTTGACATTGTCAGCCAAAACCCCAACCATCCTAGTTGGATCCTTATTGACGGACTTCTTCTTAGAAGCGGGGTGGATGACGGTCGAGACTCTCCATCTGTTTCCTATGAAGCAGGCTATGAAGAAACCAATATCAGGAGCGAAATCATTTGAATAACTCATGAACAGATGGCCCATATGGGAGCATACAAATGCTTCAAATACGGCTCCCAACATTTCTATTGGATGTCTATGAGAAGTCATTCCAAAGACTATATTCGCAGATGTCACCTTTGCCGGATGAACAAGCAACCTACTACCCTCTCTGACGGAGTTGTGACCCCTCTCCCCGTCCCCAGAGAACGCTTCTCTTCAATTGCAATAGACTTCACAGGACCTTTCCCTAGCGCCAACAACACGGAACTAATCCTCGTTGTGTTGGATCCCTTCACTGGGTTCACCTACCTCATCCCAGTCTCCCAGAACATCACATCAGTCGCAACTGCTAACCTCCTCATTGAATGAATCTTCTCTGTCCATGGTTTTCCTACTTCAATCATCTCAGATAGAGACCCCAAGTTCACCTCCGGCTTCTGGATGCAATTCATAACTATTATCAAAATTGATCTCAACATGGCTACCGCTTATCATCACCAGACCAATGGCCAAACAGAACACAGAATCAGAAGAATACACCAATGCCTCGCCAATTGCGTTAACCCCAAAGGCACCAAGTGAACTCGCCACCTTCCCCATGTTCAAATAGCTATCAATGCTGCTCCTGGTGATTCATCTGAACTCTCGCCATTTGAAATTCCCTTTGGACGAATTATCATCCTCCTCCCTAGTGTCAAAGTCCTCCCTACCGCCGTTCTCTCTGCTGATGACATAGCTTCTCAAATCATGAATAACCAGCAGCTCGCCAGAACCGCCCTCTAGAAAGGATGAGCTCGCCAGACAACTACTAACCAGAAAGGATGCAAAGAAGGACCACCTATTACCCCAGGTAAAACTGACGTTACCCTCAGATCCGAACCCTATGTACACAAGATTGGACGAAACAACAAACTACTTGGACCCTGGTTAGGACCCTTTTCAGTCTCTGAAGGACCTGATAGACACGATAACTAGAAACTCAACCTCCCTCCCCTCATGCAAGGGATCCACCCTTGGATTCATCGTAGCCACCTTCGAATCTACCTCAGACCAGATCTCAAAGCTTTCCTAGGCCTCCCTGAACCTAGCTCCAAAGAACTTGTCACCATCGATACTTCAGGACAAGAAGAATGGGAAGTTGACAAAGTTCTCAAACATCGAATTTACCGGAAGAAATGCCAATTCCTAATCCATTGGAAAGGCTATGACGAAATTGAACCTACTGGGGAACCTCCCGATGTCCTTGAATGAGCCAGTACTGCCCTTAGAACTTACTGGTTTGACACCTATAACGAAACCATTCCCTTCCACCTCCCGTGAACTCAGAACGAATGTTGGTCAGCGTGGACAGTCCAGACACCGGAATATATTCCTCAATCACCAGACCTTGATCCTGACGGATTCTGGACCCTTATCCAAGACTCTGACTACTCTGAGACCGAAAACTGTTACACCCTTCCTTCCCTTGATGTGTCTGAGTTGGAAACCTAACCGAAACTGTACTCCTTTTATTATCTTTTCTCTTAGGGGGAATGTAACGGAATCTACTTTTATCGCTACTAGTCCTTAACAAGAGGTTGGATATTGCCTATTAGGATTTCCCAGTAACGAATTATTCCTTACTTTGTACCTTCCCTATTGTTATAGTTTCCTATTAGGTAGTACTCTCCTTAGTTCGCTTATTACTACCTTTTGTTCCTTGTACCCAATTGGGAACGCTATGCTTCCTACTATGTATTACTGGTTTAGTAAATTAGTAGCGATCCCTTATTTCTTTGATTCCATTACTTGTTTTGTTAGTTATATCCTGTCGCATTTACTCATTTCTTTTAGGACTTTGATACTTTCGCTTCTACCTTAGCGTAGCTTAGCATTCTCGTTTGGACAGGATATTGGTTATGATTTATTTGTATTTAAAGAGCTTGAGATCACTTAAGGATTCGAACTGTCAAGCCTCACAGAAAGCCTCACTTTAAATATACTAGGTTGAATGGTCACTTTTCTAGTTCTTAGCCTTTGTTATATCTCTTGTAGAGATTTCCATCGAGGCTTCTCCTTGTCAGAATCCTCTCCTCTCTGGGTGATAGTTGCAGCAGGTAACCGATAGTCTCCTAACGATCACTTCCTCTGAGCCCAACAACTGTTGCCATAGATAAGTTCGTTGACTCCTATCTAGCAACGTCGATCGCTAGGCTAATATAAGACCGTCTTTTCTTGATTCTCGAAAGCGTGATAGATAAAGATCTTTGTATTCAAAATAGAGTGTCTGAAAGAACTTAGATGGTGGGGTGAAGAACCCAAATCGCAGGCCTTTTTTTTTTCTTTTTTTATCATGCGTTCATTGTTTGAAGGTACAAGAAGCCTCGTGCTGTGCTAGCTATGGAAAGAACAAAACCCATAAATCAAAACAAACAACAAAAGAAACCATTTTCCTAGTCCTCCGCGGTTGCAGAAAATATTTAGGCCAAAACCATTTGCCGGTCGTTCACTCTGGAAGCAAAATATAACGAAATTACAACACTAACACTACTTCTCATTTACGCGTTTATTGCATGGAAAAATAAATAAAGGAAAAATAAAATATCCAGTCAGCCGCCAAGTAGAAAGCCAAACGAAGCCACCACGGGGAAACCATGTTTTTTGTTCTTGGGTAGAGGGAGTGAGGGGGTTAACTAGCGGTCGGAAAGCATGTCTGGGGGAAAACCAGTTTTCGTATCTGTGATGTACTCGCCTAAGGCTCGTACGAGGAGGGGATCTCTCCATAGGTTGGCGTCGGGCCCAAGGGAAGAGACGTCTTTCAGCAGGAGGTCTCGAGCTCTGTTTCGGGCGGGACAGGTGAGGACGCCATGGGTGACGTTTTCTGGCTCCATCCCGCATCGATGGCAGGTTGGGTCTGGGTTCTCATCGAACCATGAGGTGTGTGCGGCAAGATAGCTTTTTGCCCCTCGCATTGATGTATCCTCCCCGCCACAAATTTCCCTAGTCCCATAAAGGGGTGCGGGGTGAGGGAGGGGGGGAAGTCGTAGTACGGGGGAGTGGGGGCGTCGGTGGCCCAGTCTTGGAGGAGCATGTTTCTGGCGCGGATGCGCAGGGCTTGGTACGCTCTCTTCATGAGCTCGGGGGGAGGGATGTTCGCCCCAAGGGGGGGAGGGGCATGTAGGACGAGTGGGAGGCGCGTGAGGCCTTCCAGTAGAGGTAGGGTGAGGTGCGCGAGGGCGTTGACCGGGAGGTGTTTTCTTAGAGGTGGGGAGGGAGTCTTGGTTTTCCAGCTCAGGGGGAGGTAAACGGAGGACAGTCCTACAGTCAGGTGCCTGGAGGAGTCCTGGGCCCTGAACGAGGAAAGAGAGAGGAAGGATAGCGGGAGTCTGGTGCAGGCTGGGTTGGCGTACAGAGGGGCGCAGCTCACCCTAAGGGCGGCCAGGCGTCTTCTGTATCTGCAGTAAGAGACCACCAGAGGGAGACAGGCCTCACGGGAGAGTATGAAGCTGGGTGTAGAGAAGAAGTTGTTCGTAGTCCATTGTTGGACTCTGTGCCAGAAGCCGTTCATGCCTCTGAGCGCTGAGGAGTTTGGGGTGAGGAGGTCGGTCCCATATGTGAGTATGGGGAGGAGGAGGCCGTTTGCGATGCGGTGACATAGGAAGGGTTTAACACCGGCACCCGGGGAGGATAGGCGTTTGACGAAGGAGAAGATAGCTTGAGCTAAGGATAGCCTGTGTCTGAAGTGGTGGGTGGTGTTGAGGGCAGGGGCGAACCAGTACCCCAGCCATCTCACTACTTTGGAGGGTTGGAAGAGGTGGCCTTCCTGATCGATGGGAGGCGTTGAGGGGGGGGACCTTTGGCTTGGGGTTCGCCAGTGGATGAGTTCCGTTTTTGGGACCGAGAAAGACACACCTATGTCCCGGCCCCTCGCGGCGACTGTGTTAAAAACTCTTTGCAGTTTGCGGATGTTGCCTCTATGGGATGGATAGGCTACTGTGATTGAGAAGTTGACGACGTATGAGACCATGAGTCCTTTGGGGATCGACATGTGTAGGGGAGAAACATATAACAGGAAAAGCAGGGGGGAGATTGGGGACCCTTGGGGGGTGCCTACTGAGACCGGGGAGGAGAGGTTGGGGGATCCCTGGAACACTAGGGTGCAGGTCCTTTCCGACAGGAAGGAGGAGACCCAGTCGACCATGTAGGAGGGCACGTGGGAGGCTAGGAGCCTGGCTCTGAGGGTGGAGGCGTTGACA
>Ga0307507_10005839_pt1 | contig 19666 bp, 4 predicted proteins | sample 7_EM_MG_FD_207223 | JGI IMG/M metagenome (GOLD analysis project Ga0307507, IMG submission 207223) | Populus trichocarpa ectomycorrhiza microbial communities from riparian zone in the Pacific Northwest, United States - 7_EM | ecosystem: Host-associated > Plants > Roots > Unclassified | place...
AAGGGTTTGCCGTTAAAGCCTTATAGGCCTTAGGGCTTATTAAGTTTCTTTAAATTTAGGCGTTAGGTTTTTATATAGTTTGTATTAATAAAGCCTATGCTAGTAGCTCTGCTGTCTATAAGGATTTATACCTCCTTCTACTTTCTAAGTGTTTAAATTTTGCCAAGTACATTAAGGGAGTTGTGTTGTGTATTAGCGCTGGAAAAGCCTAGACACTTATACTCTTCTACTTCTTGTCCTAAGGCGTAACTTGGCCCTAGGACGATTCGTTTTCCAAGTTAGCTAAGGGTAAGATGCTTTATGACGACTGGGTATGATTTATAGAATGAGTATAAGTTAAGGAGCGAGTACGGCTTAAAGAATGAGTGCGATTTAAGGAGTGGGTGCGATTTAAAGACCAGGAGGAACTACAGCGGACTTTTTTAAAAGGGTAAGTTCGGCAATTCCTTTAGATATATCCTTTTCTACCACATCTAAAGCATTCTCTATTTGCGGCTTAAGTTCTTTATTTATTAGTTCCTAAGGATGCGTAGAATTAAGTGGCGTTAAGGTCTATAGGGTTATACGTAGGTTTTAGAGAAGGGTTGCGCTTTAGGGTATATATCGGTTTTATGGAGCTTTAAATATAAGGTGTAGTTGGCTTTAGAGAACGAGTCTGTTTATTATATTAAAGGTCCTTATCAATTTGTTAACACACTGTAGCAAATTTGGGTAGGTCCTTTAGTAGTTCCCTACCTACTAACTATGCTCTGATTTCATCCAAAATAGCTTATTAAAGAGTAGTAACTCTAGCGGCTTTATTCTAATCTAGTTTGCTAATAAGGCCTAAAAATTCCAAAAAGAAGCTTGTAAAGTCTTGGTTCCGTTGTTATAGGTTTTTAAGTTTAGTAATAGCGGTATGTTCGCGGCTGGCGTTATTATATATTCATTCTAGCAGAGAGATAAAGGTTTTAAAATTAATGAAGGTGCTGTTACGGAAGAATAGGTCTATAGTTTATACAGCATCTTTGCTTAAATAAGACATTCCATAGCTAACCTTGCTAGCTTTAATAGGGTATTAGTTATGGTTTATTAAAAGTTTAAGACAGAGCTTGGTTACAAAGGGATATAGGTTATTTTAATTTCTATTAAATATTGGAGGGTTAGGAAGCTTTTCTAATTTTACAGTAGGTACTAGGTTTGTTATAGGTATAGGTTAAGCTACTATTACTGGTTTAGAGTTTGTATTTAACGGGCCAGGTTCGGATATAGTTATATTAATTTTGTTTATAGGCAGTGTTAGGGTCTCTAATGTAAATGCTTGGACGTTACAGAGTTCTTTATAGAGTGCTTCTATTAATTGCTAATGCTAGGCTTCTAGTGCAGCCTACTGCTAAGCTAAGGCATCTATAAAGGACTGTTGTATTATGGTTAACTATTCCCTAACTAAGGATATAATACTTATAGTTATTGAAGAGGATTTAGGTTTGTTTGCCATTTTAATAGTAGTTGTTTTTAACGTAACGTAATATTAGGGCGCGAAGAGGCTTTGGGGAAGATTTAAAAGAATAATATAAATTCTATCTAAATCTAAGGGTATATAGCTTTTTAAGAGAACAAGACATTGCGTAAAGAAGAGAAGGGAATAACTAGAGAATCTTATAATTAAACAGTTAGGGGTCTTGGTTAATACATACGCATATGCGCACGCGGACGGACTTCGGTAGAATTTGATTAATCTAGTAGAACTTGGCAGAAGTTGATCAAGCTGGCAGAATTTGGCAGAATTCGGTCAAAGCGTCAAGTTTATCTTGTCAAGTGTTTTACTGAGACATTCCTACTATAACTAGGCTAGTCCCGTTACAATATAATACATAACTAGAAGCTACTTATAATAGTTATAGTAATAAAGCACTAGTAATATTATTATATAGAAAGCAGTTATCCTATTAAAGTCATTATAGACTATAATTACCTAAAATACTTTATAACTATAAAGGTGTTAAGTGGTTAATAAGCTAGATAGGTAGAGGCACTATTATAGTACTACTTTAAAATTATGTACTAACTAGGAAAGATAAATCCCGCTAATAGGTTATTAAGATATCCGGATTATAAAACTAGGAGAATCTAGGACAGCATAGTGGAAATAATTTCTATATTGCAAAATTTACTTATAAAGAAAGAAGACTCTTTCTCTAAAACTACTAAATTTTATAATAGGGTAGAGGTCCTAGTAATATAGGTATAAAGTACTATAATAATATAGCTGTAAAGCACTATAATAATAGAGCTGTAAGATATAGTTATGGACTAGGTTATAGACTAAGCAAACGTTATAAAGTTGGCGTACCTTAAAATTAGCGAGAATTCTATAGGATATACTAGGGGTATCGCGGTATCTTTGACTTAATAGCGTATTAGCTACAAGTTTCTACATCTAGAGGGGATAGGCAAGATGCCTATCTATAGCGTGGCATACTATATAACGGCAAGAGAATCTACCCGCACTAATGGTTTAAAACGTCTTATACTACGCCTTAAGTCTATAATAGTGGTAGGTAAAATGGAAGTAAGTAATCTATATAAAACCTTTTTAAATCTTCTTTTTTAAGTATAATAGAGGGACGCCTTTATTACTAGGGAGACGTAGAGAGATATAGTAGAGACTAACTTAGCTAGAGTTATTAAGAAGCTATAGCAGTAAGACTAAAATGGTCTATTACGCTTTAAGGGTACTATATATATTCTAAAAAACTAAGCGGTTTAAGATAAAATTCTAAAGGTTTTCTATAATAACCCTTTTAGGGATTACTATAGTGCTAATAGAACCCTTAAGGCGGTTTAAAGGAAATACTTTTAGGATGGAATATCTAAAGAGGTTAAGGACTATATATTAAGATATAATACGTGCTAAAGGGTATAGATATCTAGGTATTACCTATATAATAAGTTATTAGTACTTCCTATTTCGTAGGGACCTCTATATTAGAATTAATAATAGATTTTATAATAGGCTTACCCCCTACTAAAATAAAAACTAAAGAGGTTGCTAATACTATTCTAGTAATCGTTAATAGATATATAAAGTTTTTAGGGTACTTTACTATTATAATAATAATTACGGTAGCAGAACTAGCAGACCTATTTTTTAAAATAGTAGCTCTTATTTAGTACGCTAAGGGGAATTATATCTAATAGAGATACCGTATTAACATTATATTTTAGTCTTTATTTTATCTTTTATTAAAAATATGGTAAAAAAATATATACTACCTTTTACCCATAAATAGACAGGCTAATAGAGTATTTAAATATATTATTAAAACACTACCTCCGCTACTATGTTAATTATTAATAGAATAATTAGATATTGTAGTTGGCTTTAGCGTAATATATATATAATATAAGCATAAAAATAACTCCTTATAAAGCACTATTTAGGGTAAAAGTAAATAACCCCTAAAACGTTAAGGACATTATTCCTAAAAAAGAGGTACTAGCGACATCTAAAAGAATTAGGTAAAAAAGAATCCGTAAAAAAGAACTTAAAAGCACTTACTAGACGCCTAGGCTATATAAAAAAGGTACTATAATAAAAAAATATACCTAAAGAATTTAAAATAGGAGATAAAGTCTTACTATTTATAAAAAATATCTAGATAAAATATATTAAGAAGAAGCTAGACTATAAGTGGCTTATATCCTTTAAGATAGTTAGAAAAACTAAGCGAAATTAAGCCTATAAATTAAAATTACCGAAATTATATCTAATATATCCTATATTTTATATTTCCTTATTAGAGCTATATTAGAGATGAGAGAGTATAAAACCGCCCCTACTTAGTAAAATTAATAGGGAACTAAAATAGAATATAGAAGATATTTCAGACCAAAGATATCGTTAAAAGAAATGCGAATTTTTAGTTTATTAGAAAGTATACTTTTAGGCACATAATAACTAGAAACCTAAGGAGTACCTTTAGCTAGGATATAATATGGCAATTAAAACTTTCCTAAAGACTATAAATTAGGATTTAGTAATGGTTCTAAATATACTATAGATAAAATAATAGGGAAGACCTTGTAAATTAAAACTATAAGGTTAAGTATAAGTATTAAAAACGGTGACGTTTTACTATTATAATAGGGATCCTAAAATTCTATAAGAGAAAGCTATAGGGATCTATATAAGAACCATTAGGGATACTATTTAAAGAAGACGCTATTTAAGAATAAGTAGTAGTATTAGAAGAAGAGGCCTTAGGGATTTAAAAGGGTTTCTTAGGGATAAAAGGAGAGTATCTGGTCTAGCACTAAAGATATATAGTAGAGTTAATAGTATAAAGAGGACTAAAAAGATAAAAGGCGAAGATTTAGAAATTTTAAGAAATTGTAAAGCATCTATAAGAGTACTACCCGTTTATTATATACGGGGATTATAGTAGCATACTACTTTTATATAGACTGTTACTAAAACTAAAATAGAGGCATCTCTAAAGTATAAAGTTAATTCCTAGTACTAGGGCATTTTAGATGTACCAAAGAGGCACTATATAAAGCTATTTTATAAAAAGAAAGAAAAAATAAAATAATAATTTAAACACTAGAAGTAGTAATAGGATCCTCCTCTATCTTAATATTATTATTAGTAGTACTATTAGCACTCTTATCCTTAGAAGCATTAGCATTCTCACTAATATTTTTTTTAGAGCGGGGAGAACGTTTATCTTTATTACTATCCTTAGTATTATCCCTAGGTTCTAAATTAGCATTTAGATAGGGATTAGAAAATTAGCGGCTAAAGAGTTAGCATATTTCCTAAATATATTACTAAAGAGACTTACCTGGCCAGAAAGGCCCACGTAAGAGTATAAATATTATTATTTATAAGAGTGAGCTGCTTATAAATGCGCTTCTAAATACTCTATATCTAAGATTGCTGCGTCTCTATAGTAGTTAAAACCCTTATTAAATTAAAGAGGCTATAAGTAATAAAAGATACCTTCCGTCCCTATCTTTTACTATTTTAATATAGACGGAAATCCCTAATAGCGCGTTAAAGCTGGTAAGCCTTATCCGCGTAAACAGCCGGGAATTTAATATAGTTAGTAAAATCTAGAATAGGATAAAATGGGAAATACTAGAATATAGGGTTTCCTCTAGCTGCGACAGTATAAATACTTAGATTTATTCTTGCTAGAGCGCGGCATTTTATAGATATGGGCTAGGTCTAGCATAAGCGTGTAAATATAACAACGGCAGTACTTTAGAGAAACTACTATAAGAGTAATAAAGGTAGTCTATAGTGCTATTAAAAGAGGGATAACGCTGCTGCTAGTTTAGGGACACGTAGTATAACTATAAGCTATTAAAAGAGATAAAATGGGGATCCTGTTACTTATAAACGCGTTATAAAAAGAGAATAGAGTAGTAGTAAAAAGAATAGCTGGAGCTATAGAAGCTAAAAGCTAAGATATAATAAAAACAGTCCGCTAAAAGGCGAGACAAATAGTATTATTAATAGAAAGACATATAAGAAATAACAGCTTATAAACTAGAAGAAATTAAAATCAAGATAATATTATTAGGACTTATTTTAGGTAAATAGAAATAATAGCTAGTTAATACGTCGCATGGGATAACCTCTAAATTAGCTTATAACAAACTCTTATAATAAGGAAGGAAAATTCCATTTAGTTTTTATTATTATTATTAAAGTTCTATTATAAAGGTATTATAAAGAGCTATAGTAAAAGAAGAGTGGAGGAATAGAAGATAAAGTAAGGTTCTATATAAGTAAAGAGTTAATAATAAGCCGCATTATAGAGTACCTTTCCACTAAGAACTTTCCCTAGTGGTTTTAGTCAGAACTCCATAAAAGTTATTAAAAGGCGAAGTCTTAGAGGACTAAAACCCTTAAAGGGAAGGCAATTGTAACAGGCTCTCCTAAAAGGTATATATTAGATAAAATAGATAAAGGTTTTACTAATGTCCCACTAATATTCTAGGGAAGATATAGTTAGATAGATAAGGGGTAAAGGGTTTTATTAGTGTCTTAAAGGGTTATAAAGGGAGCTAGTTCTTCTCTAGAGAAGAATTAGCAATTATTCTCTAAATAGAAGAGGTTATAAAGCATTTGTCCTTTAATATATAAAGCTCGTTCTATCTTTAACTTACTTTTAACTTACCTTCTACTTCCTGTAACTCTTAGTCTACACTATTAATTAAATAATTATACGTTCCGGTCGGACTAGCCTTTTACACTATCCTAGTAGATAAAACTCCTAGGCTAATACCCTAACCTAAAGGGAATAGAATATAAATCTTTAGGATAAGCTAAAGGCTTAGTACCGGATATAAGTACTTCTCTATCCTAAATAGCTTAATATACAGATTCTTAAGGAGCTATACTCTAAATAGAACGAGTTAGCGCCTATAATAGGAGATGTCTTAGACGAACTAATAGGACTAGTTAACTATATCCTAACGGTAAACCACACAGCTAACTTCCTAAAGGTCCTCCGTAACTAAACTATAAAAAAAACCCTAATTTAGAAATAAAAGAGGGACTACTTTTATACTAAGAACGGCTTATAGTTTTAGATATTAATAACCTATAGATAAATCTAATCCGTAAAGCCTACTATTAAGTCTCTATAGTATATTCTAGCCGAGATAAAACCTACTAACTATTAACGCCTTATTATTACTAGTAAGTACTTCTATTTAATATAGAGCAATTTATTAAAAACTACTACGCCTATAGATGCGTAGATACTCCTAGGGATTAAACTCTTAGGTGGCTATAACCACTACTAGTCCTAGCATGTCCTTAGCAATATATTATAATAGACTTTTAAGTCGTTCCTAAAGGACGCCCACGGCTATAATCTGGCCTTTATAGCAATTAACCGACTATATAAGTAATCCTTCTCCCTCTCTTATTTTAAGACCATAACTATAAATAATATAGCCCACCTCTACGTTAATAATATCTACCGAATCTACGGCGCTTTTAAATTAATTATCTCTAACTATAGCCCCTAGTTTATATTGGATTTCTAAAATAAACTCTACTATATCCTTAGGATTAAGATTAAGCTCTCTACGGTATTCTACCTTTAGACTAAAGGCTAAACTAAGATTATAAACTAGTACCTTAACTAGCGACTATAACCCTTTATAGACACTGTGTAAAGGGGGTAAGGTGCTTTAAGGCAGCTTTAAGGAAATAAGATTCTATTAAGAGCTAAACTATATTGACCTTATAAGTAATAAGACGTTCGGACAAGGAATGGAACAGATTTGGGTCAACATAGTCAAGATATAGGGGTAGCCGTAGTACGTGCTCGTACATACACGTACTTCGAGAGGCTTCGACAGAATTCTACTATCGTCGTGTTTTACAAGACGTCCTTACTATAACGGGATAGTCCCGTTATATACTGTTAGAATAACTAGTTAGAATTACTGCTTATAATAGACTACGCGTAGCTTACACTCCTCTATAACAGATAGAAATATTACTATTTAAACTACTCTATAGATATATATCACAAACGTCCTTTAATTAAGATAGACCTACTAAACTTATTATAGCTCGTAAACGTTATACTCTAAACTTCGCAGTTGTAAATATAAGTAATTAACTAATATATCTATTAATTATGCCTCGCAAACGCACTGCAACTGACGCTGATTTTATTTAACTGACTTAATATAAGGTTAAGCCTACTAAGGAAGCTAAAATGCCACCCCCAAAACTATGGCCTCTGCCCAATTTTATACCACTTTAGGTGGAAGATTTTAACTCCCTAAAACGTCTAAACCTTTCTCTAGAGCTTAATCCATATAATCCTCTAGATATATTTAAGCTCTTCTTTACGGATAAGATTATAAATAAGCTAGTAGAGTAAATAAATTAATATGTAGATAAAAACCTAACGCTAGAGCTAAAGGCACTAAAACACTATAAACGTATATAGTACTCTACCATAAAGGAAGAACTCTGGGCGTACCCAGCAGTGCTTATTTATATAGGAATTATTACTAAAGGCGCCACTAAGGACTACTAGGGCGTTTTAGACCTAAATAATACGTTTTATCCTATCCGGAAATATATAGGCCGCTTAAGGTTTAAGCAACTTAACCGCTATTTTTAATACACTAAACTATAGCTAAAGGACGACATAATACCAAAGACTATATTTAATCGAGTTTATGACTTCAATAAATATATTAAGCTTTAATGTAAAGACCTTTATACCCTAGAAACGTACCTAGCTATTAATAAAATAATTTAACGCTTTACGGGTTAGGTATTAGAAATTATTAATATTTTAACTAAACCAATACCTAAGGGTTTTAAAATATGGGTCTTGTAAACGAGGACTATATATTAGACTTTATATAGTACGCTAAAGGCGATAGAATAGGCCCTGTTAATCTAGATGAGACATTTATAAAGGATAAAGGCTTTTTACTAACGCAGGCCGTTATCCTTAACCTTTTAATATAAGAGAAGCCTAAAATATATAGGCGTCTTTAAGCCTTAGGAAAGTATATAATTTAGCTTAATAACCTCTTTACTAGCGTTAAGCTTCTTATCTAACTATAAGGGCTAGGGATTAGAGTAGCAGAAACCGTTTAAACTACTAAAATAGAGTATAAGCAGAAGGGTAAGGACAAGGGCAATATTCGAGTTAATATTAGTAAGGGAGGCGGCAGGAAAAAGGTTAAAGTTCTGGCCGAGTAAATTAACCGTAAGCTTGCTAAGCTTAAATTAACTTATACGGCTTAAATATAATAGGGGATGCTTTATGGAACTACCTTAAAGGATTATTAGGTAATGGAGTTTGCTTAAAAAGACGCTAATATAGTTTTATTTATATCTACTATTAATAATAATAAGATGCTAGCCTTAATACCTACGTTCGCGATAGATAATATTATATATTACCAGGTCGCTATACTAAGCTTATTAATAGAAAACGTTCTCCCTTTACCTAAACTGGTACCAGAATAACTTAAAAGGTCTTTAGCAACGTAGTTTAAAATCAGCCAATTAGAGGAAATAAAATTATCGGCATTAACTAAGATTTTATTTTTTAGCTAATAAAATAAAATATAGGCTAAAAATAATGGCAGTGGTAAATAGATACCCCCTAATTAATACGCGGACACCTCCTAAATAATACATAAACACCCCCTATTAATTAAGTTTAGTTCCTTCCTAATTAGCTTAAAATATTACATAAATTAAGTTGTTTGTATCTGCATTAGTATATAACTATTACGCATACCTATAGCCTTAATATAGTTAACCGGGAGGCGAGTCACCTTACAAAGCGAGCCACATTTAGGTAATATTTGATTAATTTACTACTCTTTTCGAAAGTGCTGCGAAAATTAAATTAAGCGAGCCTCGCCCACACAGCATCGAATTTGGGTGATTTTACTATACAAATTGAATGCCTACCACGTATACCACGCCTACCGTTCCTTAATTACTTGTAAGGCTTAAGTATTACATTGTATTGCTTATATAGATCAATTTTCTGATGTTATAAGCGCAATGGTATAGCGCGATAGCCTTTGGAAATAAGCTGCTAGCTAGCCTATGCAGCCTCCTTAATCAACCAAGCGGAATGCTATTATCCCTATATATATAGGCCTTCGTACTGTTCTAGCTCGCTACCTACCCCTACCGCTTAGTTCTGGTAAGGAGGACGACAACAATAATAATAACAATAATAATGATGATGACGATAACGACGAGGGGGAGGAGGGTAAGGAGGCCTAAGAGTTAAATATAGGTTTGGATTAGGATAAAGACGATAAAGACAACGATAACGCAGGCCTAGTTAATCTAGATATTCAGCAGCTAACTTAAGAGCCCCTAGATAAGGAAGTAGGCTTTAGAATAGTAAGTGGGCGTGTTATTTAACTAAGTTAAGGAGCTACTAAAGCTCTTAAAGCTGTTAAAATTATATAAGCTGCTAGAGCTACGAAGGCCTCTAAGTTGACTTAGCGTACTTAGAAGCCTACTAGGCGTTTAAGCTAAAAGAGTTTAAATCTAAAGTCGACCTCTAAGAAGAAGCCTACTAAATCAGCAAAGCCTTTAAAGCCTACTAAATTAGCAAAGCCTTTAAAGTCTCTACTAAGACAAAAGGATACACCTAAGGAAGCTATTACGGTAGATTTAAGCTTGCCACCTCCCTTAGAGCCCAAGGCAGTATTTCTATACTATATAGCAATTTAGAAAGCTTATATAGAAGAGGTAGATATTACTTCTGCTTCTACACAACGTATTATTAGTGGAGAGTTTCTTAAAAATATTAACTCCTAGATTAATAAGGTTAAAGCTAATTAGGTAGACAGATCCTTTAAAAATAAGTACTCTATTAGGGCGACAGCTTCTTATAATTGTATAGTGGCTTGTAATATAGTTCTGTAAGATATCTATACTATTAAACACGTCTACGACTGTTACAGACGCTTTAAGTACGGTGTTACGACTACTTAGAGAGGAGTCGGCGGAAGCTAGTTGGTTAATATAGGCACGGTCTAGAATGGATCTGGTGGAACCATGTAACGAGGAATGGTAAGCGAGTTATATAACGTTGTACGCAGTATACAAGGAGTACGCAGTGTACGCCATATATAACACGTATAACACGTACCTCACATACAAGAGAGGATTTCTTAGGAGTATAGTTGTGTATTTAAAGGACCTCAGTCCCTACCGTAGATAGTTCTCTCCTTGTAGTAAATCTCAGAATATAATTAGAGTTAATCTATTAGGCAACCACTCCACCAGTTATTATTACGTTATTAATTTTGTTTATACCTACATACCCAGCCCATTAATAGAACCCACCGTAGTTCCTACTACAAGATTCCGTTACATATTCACTACTAAGGTTACGGTATTAAACAAAGAGATCAAATAACATGCCACCAAGAGCAGCACCAGTCACGACGGCGTTAATGGGAGCCACAACCTTAGGTCCAGGTAATACCAGTATAAATAAGGGAGATTCTTAAGTAGTTACACAAGGTCAGTTATAGGAAATAGTTAATTACTTACAAGACAACAATAGGATACTTAAAGAACGCATTAATGGAATTAGAGCAGTAAAGATTAAGTTACCTTTAATCAAACAATTCTTAGGAGAGAAGTCAAAGCTCAAAGAATTTCTTACGCAAATGCACTTTAAGGTAGTACAAGAAGGAGCGAAGTTAGCAATATCATTGAATCAAGTAGCCTATGCAGGATTATTCCTAACGGGGAGGGCACTTAAGTAGTTTAAGCCATATCTCACAGAAATATAGGCTAATGGCATAACAACTACTAACCAGGATGTACGGTATATATTTACCAGTTAAAACGGGTTTGCAGAGCAACTAACGCAGATATTTAAAAACCTGGAAGCCACAACCACAGCGGAACAAAAGCTTCAGAACTTAGTACAACGCACTTTAATAATTAAGTATACAACACAGTTTTAAACACTAGCTACGTAGGTTAAGTGGAACAACAGGGCGCTTATGGCACAGTACAAACAGGGACTTAAGGCTAAAGTCCAGAACATAATTATCCTAATAGAAGATACGGATACTCTAAAAGAGTTAATAGATTAGTTAATAAAGATTAATAATAGAATCTATTAAAGGAAACAAGCTAAAAGAGGGCAAGACAGAGTTCTACAGTTATATAAGGCGCAGAATACGCAACAATAGACACAAAGTTAAAAACTATGGAACGGCGCAGAGCTAATAGACCTAAGTGGTACCAAAGAAACCTAAAGATAGGAAAAGAAACCATAGAAACCCAGAGGTTAAGAATTAAGTAATTAAAGGACCAAGAAGCAGAGGCCAAACCAGGGATCTTAGCAGCAGAAGACGTTTAGGCGGACTCTACAGCAAGAAAGATAGTTTAAAGACAGAGCTTGCATAAATTATAGAAAACAGGGTTATTTTGCCAGAGACTATAGAGGTGGTTAGAGTAACCACGCGGTAAAGGGAACCAGACTAACAGACGGCACATACGTATAGAGGGACAACGGTGCACTATAAGGAACAAAAGAGTGTTCAATCAACAGTTTTGCGTATTATTATAACAACGTATACCGAATTCATGAGGACGCTAAGTACGGCGCAAGCTATTAGCCATAAGAGCCAGAGTTAAAAGGACTCCAAGGAACCAGAGAGTTAGATAAAAAATAAGGTCAACTCTACAAGCTAGATTAAGATATTACAGCAATATACGGACAAAGATCAGCAGTAATAATAATAGAGTTAAAGTACTTATTAATTAACAGCAACAAGGACAAAAAAGAGGCTAACTAGGAGCACTTAAACCTCAATAACGCAACAGAAGCAGAGACTGAGACCATCACTAAACAAGGTTCAGTAACAAATATTATAACACTATTAGATACGATTTCCATCGCTTTACAAGACAATAGGAGCAACGTTTAGAAGAAACTAAGCAAATAGATAACTACTAGTGCTAGCTCATCACTCAATAAAGGCAAAAGGCCACAGGCTTAAGATTCTCAAGAAAAAATGCAAGAAGCTTAAGACTTTTAAGACAAGATAAGACACACCTAAGAACCCACAACAGACAAAAACCAATAGGAAAGGGCAGCAACTCAGTTTAGTAACAAACAAATAAGTACAGGACACAAGTTCAAGAACTACAAGTTTAGGGAACGAATAAGAACGTTAGCAATTCCAAGTAAACGCAGTATTCAGCCTAAAGATCAAACAGTCAATACCAGGATCAAAAAGCAAGACAACTACAAAGATCTAGCTGCAAGACATAAAAAACAAGAAACTATAAATAAGTTTAGGGCAAGAATCATTATATAGTAAGAGCAAAAGCTAGATAAGAGATTAGCTATGCCAGGTTATATAAGGGACAGAGCACCCATACAAAGAGTTACTAATAGGCCGAGTGCAGGGACACCTAGGGTAAAGTAGTTAGATAAACTAGAATAAGAAGAGGATCTAGATATCCTAACCAGGTTCAAAGAAAGGCATACCAAAGGATATTATAATGCAGTAATAACAAGGTACTTTCTAACGGATAGACCATACACACTAAACCAGTTATACGGAAAGTGGTATAGGCAACGATACAACGATAAATAGGAAGATTTTTATATATGGCTAAACAAAAAAGTTATCCAAGACTAACCTATTACAGAAAAACGCATAAGTTATATTAAAGGAGCATTAATCATGACGTCAAGGAACCTAGAAAAAAGGTCTAGGGACTAGAGAAGCAAACAATAAATCTTAGTACCCATAGCAGAGATACCAGTGGTCAGATTAACCAGGTATAGGTTTAAACTTAAGGATAAAGACGAACTAAGAGTTAACCCAAAACATACAGCGCATTATACACTATTATAGATAGCTTGTATGGATAACACATGCAACATATATAGAGCACCTAAAGATAAGAACCGGAAGTACCCAGTAAAAATATATTGGGCACCAGAGGAAAAGCGGTTCAGGAACGCCAAGTATATACATAGTTGGCACCCAGTAGAAGTACAAGGTTAAGGAGACTTAACACTTCAACCAGAAAGATTCCTTACGGAAGAATACCTAGACGGACAATAGTAGTGGGAGTGCCCAGAGAACACTTATCTATGGCACGTAGAGGAAAAGAAACAAACTAAGTATTAGCTAAAGTTAGACCAAGTACAGGTAGGATCAAGCAGCCAACAGTCAGGAAAAGGAGAGGCGTACAGGACCAGAGGGAACTAGTATTAGAGCCTTAGACCCTTAAAGAAATTTAAAAACAACACCTAAATTTAAGAGCTAAGTGGCAAGATCAGCAGTTTAAAGCGTTAGTAGACAGTGGAGCAATAAGAAACCACATATTACCAAAGGCAGTAGAAAGGATGGGGTTACCACATAGACAAAAGAAACACCCATATCCACTTATAACAATTTTAGGAGATCAGATAGCCTATAAAGGAGGTATTATTAATCTTAAAACAGGACCTATTCAGATAACTATTAAAGGGAGACCAGTTAGAATGTCTTTTAATATCCTACCATTGGGACAGGACAAGGCGATACTAGGAATACCTTGGTTACAGGAGTACAATCTAAAGATTAATTAGGTTACAGGTCAAGTCGATATTAAGAATATATAATAACGCAAAGTGCAATAGTAAACCAAGTTAGTATAGTACCAAGTTAGAGCAATATATAAGGAGACTAAGCAAGGCTTAAGTCATATACCAAAGAGATACCACAAGTATGGAAAAAAGTTATAGTTACTAGAAAGTAAAAAGCTGTTAGAGCATACAGCTTAGGACCACAAGATAGAATTAGAAGAGGGAATAAGTCTAAAGTTCTTTCCAATCTATAAGCTTACTAAAACAGAGTTAATAGCGCTTAAGGAGTTTATCCAGGAGAACTTATAAAAGGGATACATTAGACCGTTACAGTTATTAGCAGGATATCCAGTACTATTTATTCCAAAGAAAAACAAAAAACTTAGGATGTGTATAGACTATAGACAGTTAAACAGCATTACTAGGAAGAATAGGTATCCTTTACCCTTAATTAGCGAAATCCAAGACAGGATAGGCAACACAAAGATCTTTATAAAGATAGATCTAAGATAGGCGTACTACCAGATCAGAATTAAGGAAGGCGATAAATAGAAGGCAGCCTTTAGGTCAAAGGAAGGACTATATAAGCCATTAGTTATGCAATTCGGGCTTATAAACGCACTAGCAACGTTCCAGAAGCGAATTAATAGTATATTAGGAGAACACCTAGATGAATTTGTTATAGTATACCTTAACGACATTATCGTCTACTTAGAGAGTAAGGAAGAACATAGGGAACACATTAAGTGGGTCTTAAAAAGACTACAAGAAGAAAAGATACCAGTAGCAATTAAAAAATGCAAGTTCTTTACTAGGAAGACCAATTTCGTTAGATTTATCATTAAACTAGGCTAACTTAGTATAGATCCAAAGAAGATTAAGGCTATAGTAAATTAGCAAGAACTAGAGAATGTTACACAGTTAAGATCGTTCCTAGGGTTTTGCAATTACTGCAGAAGGTTTATAGCGCAGTAGTTACAGGATATTAAGCCGTTTACACAGTTAACCAAGAAAGAAGAACCGTAGGCATAGGGGAAAGAACAATAAGAACTATTTAAGAAAGTCAAAGAGTTGTTTACCTAGGAGCCAGTTCTTAAAATATATCAACCAGGTCTAGAGACGGTTGTAGAAACGGATATATCAGACTTTACACTAGGGGCGTGCTTCCTATAGAAACATCAAGATAGATGGCACCTAGTAGTATACTACAGTCAAAAGATAATACCACCAGAGTTAAACTATAATATCTACAATAAGGAGTTATTAGGTATAGTTACAGCACTTAAGGAATAAAAAGCATTCTTACAAGGCACAGAAAAACTATTTATAGTTAAGACGGATTATAAGAACCTTACAGGATTCCTAATAATAAAGGAACTCAACCAAAGACAGGTTAGATGGGCGGAAATGCTTATAGAATACCATTTCAAGATTTAGTATACTAAGGGTACAGATAATGCACAAGCAGATGCTCTAAGCAGAAAGGCTAAACTATAAAGTAATAAAAAGCTATCGGGAGCTTTATTGCGAAAGGATTAAGACGGATTAATTAGGTATAATTATCCAAAAATTACAGCGACCAAGGAAAGTCAGATCTATAAGTTACTAGAAAGTGATTAGACACAGAAGATCTAAGAAGCACAGGCAGAGAATCTAGACTTAGAGCAATACAAAAACAAAGAAGCAACTTATATACCTAAGTCTATTACAGAAGAATTTATTAAGGAATTCCACAAGGGAATAACACAAGGACATAATAGAGCTACAGGCTTAGTGTTAAGACTTTAAGAGGAGTATATTATTTAAGGAATCTAGGGACTAGCAAGACAAGTTATAAAGAAATATCTAAATTACTAAAGGAACAAACCAACAAGGCATAAGCCATATAGAGGGCTACAACCTATTAAGACACCAGGAAGACCATGGGAAGTTATATTATAGGACTTTATTATTAAGTTACCAAAGTTAAGAGATCCTATTACAGGACAAGATTATAACGCGATCTTAGTAATAGTAGATAAGCTAACAAAGTAGGGATACTTTATAGCATGCACTAAAGAGATATCAGTAGAAGATGTCGCTAGAATCTATATAAAAGAAGTATTCGCAAGACATAAAGCACTAAACAAGATCATATTAGATAGAGATCCAAGATTTATAGCAGCATTTTAGGAAGTATTTCTGGCAGAACAAGGGGTTCGCGCAGCAATATCTACAGCGTATTATCCGCAGACGGACAGATAAACGGAAAGACTAAACCAGACACTAGAGCAGTATCTAAGGCATTATATTAATCACGTACAGAATAATTAGGTATCGCTATTACCAGTTACACAATTTACATACAATACAATACCATAAGAAGGAATAGGAACATTACCATTTAAGGCGAATTACGGGTATAAGCCAAGAACATCGTTATCACCACATTAAGCAAAAAAGACGAGTAGCACAGCTAAGCAAAGAATAGAGACATTAATAAATCTTCATACAGACCTTAAAGAAATAGCTAAACTAGTACAAGAACAAATAAAAAGGTACTATAATACTAAGAGATCTAAGGGACCAGATCTTAAGGAGGGGGATAAAGTATAGCTACTACACAAAAACTTCAAGAGTTGACGACTAAGCAAGAAGTTGGACTATGTCAGACTAGGACCTTTCAAAGTTAAGCAAAGAATTTTATTGGTTATGTATAAGTTAAACCTACCAGCCAAAATAAAAATCTACCCTATATAGCACATCGCAATACTAGAGCCAGCACACGGAAATGTCAAGCCACCAGTCTATAAGGCAGACACGTATAGAGAATAAAAGGAAGACGAATAGCAAGTTTTAAAAATCATCAGTTATAAGAATGTAGATAACAAAACATAGTATAAAGTAAAGTAGATAGGCTATAATAAGACTACCTAGAAACCACTAAGCAACCTAAAAAACGCTATAGGAAAGGTATAGGAGTATTAAAAGAAAGCAGGTTAGGCAATATCAATAAAGAGAAATCGCCAAAAAACAAATCGCCTAAGGGGGACCTAAGAGGAGCAATTGCCAAGCTACTTAGAGTTGTTTCCCTTATAGGAGAAAAGTCAATCCTTTTATTACCTAGCTTAGACAAACCCTGTTGAACAAGTTTCCACTCCTTAGAACGGACCTTCTCACGGACAAGTTTAAGACGAAGAAGACGGGCAGAAGCGGATAAACAGGCTTTAAGGGCACGCTGTTAAGCAGCTGCAGCCTCCTACTCCGCTTCCCGCGAACAATGAAGCTTATCTAAGGCGCTTAAGAGCTTACCGTCAAGCTTCACAGTGGCAGATTAAACACAAAACCCTATAACAAGTTACTTAAGGAACTTAAAGACTATTAAGAGTTATAGGACATATATACTTAGCGTTAGAAACAAAGCGAACATCACAGGACAATTAAACATTTGCTTTAGTACACTCTAAGTAAGATAAGGGTTGTTAAGATAAAGGACTCGCTAGCATAATACACACTAACCCCGCCTTTGCGCAACAAGAATACGGAGACGGCATTATCTTACCAAGCAACAGTATAGCAGCCACAGTGCGAGCACGGCGCTGCGCTTATGAAGAAGAAGGAGCTTTAACTATAATAAGTACAGATATTAACCAGACTAATTAAATGGACATCACACCTCTAGTAGACGACTTAGAGATGTTAGGAATCTTTAAGGACGAAGATAAAGAGAAGGGAGATAGTATTATGGACGCTTTAAGTACGGTGTTACGACTACTTAGAGAGGAGTCGGCGGAAGCTAGTTAGTTAATATAGGTACGGTCCAGAATGGATCTGGTGGAACTATGTAACAAGGAATAGTAAGCGAGTTATATAACATTGTACGCAATATACAAGGAGTACGTAGTGTACGCCACGTATAATACGTATAACACGTACCTTATATATAAAAGAGGATTTCTTAGGAGTACGGTTGTGTATTTAAAGGACCTTAGTCCCTACCGTAGATAGTTCTCTCCTTATAGTAAATCTTAGAATACAATTAGAGTTAATCTATTGGGCAACCACTCCACCAGTTATTATTACGTTGTTGATTTTGTTTATACCTATATACCTAGCCCATTAACAGAACCCACCATAGTTCCTGCTACAAGGTTCCGTTACAACGACCTTAATAAGATTATAAGAATATGGTATACAGATGGCAGGAAGGGACTATATATAAAGGTAGTTATTACCCTAACTAAGTAGCCTATACCGGAAACTACTTTAATATACACCTCTCTCTACTCTCTTAGTGTTAAGTTACTCCAGAGAGTCTTACTAGCAAGTATACTTCTATTAAATATTCTTAAGGCTGGAGCTGCATCTAGTATACCTAAGAAGAAGGGTAATATAAGTGCTACTATTGCCTAACAACTTGCTCTACCTAAGAATATCCTAGTAGAAATTCTCTTAGGAAATCTAGCTCCCTTAGTAGCCTTTTAATAGCCCTGCCAATTAAAGATCTATTTAAAAAATAGAGGTACCTATTAGGTAAATAGGAACGCAGAGCTGCCTTATTTTTACTACCTAGTTAATTACTTTATAATAAAGGCCTAGGGCAAGCAAATTAAGGAAGGCAAGACTACTAAGGAGGAACCTCCTGCTATGATTACTATACGCCTTTTAGCTAAGACTAGAGCTATAGGAGGTAGCAGTAGTGGTAGTAATAGAGGGGGGTGGCAGGCGCATAGGCTAGGAGGCTATTTTTAATCTAGAGCTAATAATTTTAGCTACTATCTTCTTTATAGTTAATTTAACTACCCCCCCTAAGGACTACTACTTACCTACTATATAACCGTTAGAGCACAACTAAATCTATTTTAGGCACCTATATAAGCAGCTTAATAGCCTCTGGCGACTCTAACGCCGGTAGCTATTATATAGGTAATACTAGCAGTGCCGCTAACTAGCCTAATTAATAGCGACTCAGATTCTAAGGAGAGACTTTACGAATTCTTTAACTCGGTAAGAAGACGGCCTAATTAGGCAACTCTAAAGCTTATAATAGAGCTTAAGACTGTTCTTAATACACTTATTAATAACTTCTATAACTTAGAGGCGCTTTACGTAGGAATATCTAGGTAGGTATAGGTAGATAAGTTAGGCCTTACAGCAGGACTCCTTCTTTAATTAAGGCATAAGCTTAAGACCTTTTAAGCAAACTAAAAGGGATAACGTGTTTCACCACCGAGCGCATCATACCACCGGGCGCATCACTTCAAAGAACACCAAAAAGCCTAAATTTCAATCTTAAATATCTCAACCACCACTTAATAATATTTTCTAAAAATTTAAATATAAGCTCTAATATGCCTATTTTAGTGCCTATTATAATATAAAAGCATATAGTCAAGTGGTTGTTGAGATATTTCGAAATATCTCTATTTTTAGCCCCTAAACTCTATATTATAATAACTATTAAGTTACACACTCTAATATTTTAATATACACTAAAATATGTATATAAAAGCTCATATTTAAATTTTTAGAAAATATTATTAAGTAGTGGTTGAGATATTTAA
>Ga0307507_10005840_pt1 | contig 19659 bp, 13 predicted proteins | sample 7_EM_MG_FD_207223 | JGI IMG/M metagenome (GOLD analysis project Ga0307507, IMG submission 207223) | Populus trichocarpa ectomycorrhiza microbial communities from riparian zone in the Pacific Northwest, United States - 7_EM | ecosystem: Host-associated > Plants > Roots > Unclassified | place...
CCTTTTCTTTTCTCTCCAGCACTCCTAAGACTTGTATTATAGCTATTATAGGGTACCCCTGTCTGATATTGCGTGCTGATGGCGCCACCTCTTGGCGACCGTCCGAATAAACCGAGTAAATACGGTACCTGCCTCAGGCATATTGACATCAACGCACTGTACCACTATCTAAAGCTTGGTGCCCAATGAACCCCGCAAGCCAAGTGATGTACGAGTATGTCTGAAGACTTATGATACTACTACCCCTAACTGGTATTTGTGCTCAGTTTTTCCACGCCCCATTTTTTGGTTGAGTCAAATCCCCTCATTCTTTACTTTGCCAGTAACAACACGGGACTCTGCAGGGACTAACACAAGTGATGCCAGTAGAGTGCTGGGACCGACTTACCGTACTTGAGTAATAGCCTGCGACATGGAATGGGCCAACTCCTCGAAACATGGAGGGGGAGAGAAAACAAAGCAAAGCCCCGCCGCGAACCTCCACGCATCCAAACATCAAGGAAATTTAGCAGTAAGCTTCCCAGCTAAACAGAGCCCTCGATCATTCGCCAAATCCAACGCCCAACGTCTCTGTTACAAGCAAAGGTGGAGAACAACTCTTGTTTCAACGGCATCTTGTCCTAACATTCGCCCTAGAACAAAAAACCCGGGGCACGATTGTTGGTTTTCTCCCCTTTTCTTTCTCTCCACACTATCATAAGCCTACATCACCTAGACTACTACGATGTTGTGTTCCCCTTTTGAATACACAAAAAAGTGGGTTTTTACTATTATTATTTTTATATCATAATAATAAAAATTATTACCGGTATGCTCAACAAGAATCTCTCCGTCGTATTTTTCCTTTCGATTCACCTCCCTTGCCTTGCTTCCCATCCATCACTGCTCAGTCGGTACAATAGCCGTAACAAGGGAGATCCTTCCCCCCTCGCACGTCGTCTAACTGCTGGTTCCGCAAGGCTATGAGTAGCCCAAGCACGTAAGCACTCGAGTACAAATATGTACGACCAGTAATAATGCACTTGAGTATGCGCAGTGCTCTTTTTCTATTGAGCATCCTTAGCTTACCCGTATCACCGGTGAAAAAGGAGGACTCTCTTATTGTCATTCGATTCCCTATTGTATTCGATACATGCTACAGTATTTGTCCCGGCTTCCGAACAACCAGGATACGTTCACGGGGACTCACTCACTCGCTCATTCGGCTTGGTATCAATTTTCTCGCGGTACTCGCAATGCCGAAGCGTTTCTAAAAAGACTACTATTGCATACCACCCAGATTCGAGAAAAAGTGACAAATTTTGGCGGTGTGCAATAGCAGTCCTTTTAAAAAACGCTTCGACATCGCGAGTATTGATAATATTATGCGATTCTAGAAGAGAAAGCGCTTACAGTGGCTTTTTTTCCCCTACAGCCCTCACCTCATATCGTCACCCTTGTAATATTCCATTTCACGATCTCGATCCCAAACCACTATGATATGCATCATGCCAATTAGTTGCTTCCACAAAGTATAATATGATACCACACCTTACCCCCCATCATATTTTTCCTGCTCTGGAAATGCCCAAACCAGCTATCTCCTGGGCGGTCAAGACAGTGGGAAAATTGGTCTCATGCATTAGCTTGACTATTTCAGCTACATATGGATAAGCTTAAACGCTAAAGGTTAGCATTTGTCTTGGCGGTAGAATAATGACAACCTGCTTTCGAGGTTCATTGGAATATTAGTAACCAGAATCGACGCTAATGCATGAGACCAATTTTCCCACTGTCTTGACCGTCCAGGAGCGTAGCCGAAATTTCTTACACCGTGGCTTCCTATAATAGCTGCACCCCGCTATCGGGACGGCCAAAATCCGAAGAATCCGCCCGATATAGCGAGTGACCGGGACAACATGTCCGATTTTGGTGTGAAGGAATTCAGAATTCGTGGAAGCAATTGGGTATCCGGACTACCGAGATCCGGGGTGTGACTGTAACATACGAGCTACCTACGGTATTCATTTGATACAAACGTGAGAAAAAAAGAAAAAAAAATGGCGCACGATCACACACCGAATCACCTGAAACCAATGCTGCTTTCCTCATTTAGGGCTCGTCAGGAACCGGCTCGACTGAAGTCCATCATCCGTGTGCTCGGAAACAGGATAATTAAATCAGGAATTGAAAATGACATGAGCGGATAGCTGCCGGAAAAGTTTCATTTAGCAGTTTGAACGAATCTAATTATGTACCGGATTTCTGGTGCACATACATGAATGTAAAAAACACAAGCTCCGGTACAAAATGCAAAAGCAACCAGATGGGGTGGCGGAGCAGAGGGGGGATGAGGAGTACCGGTATGTCAAGTCCGGCAAGGTATGAAACCGGCCTCATCCGGTACCAAAACCAGTAGGGAGTCAAGATAACGACAATATAAATGGATACTTGGGTGTTCATCCTGAGACGTCAGAGAATGGGTTGATGCACAGTACCGTACCGGTACTGTACGTGGGGCAAGAAAAGAAACCGTCCCCCATCCCACTAGGCATAATCAACCCACGATGCACCCCCCAAAAAAAACGATGGCAACTGCCTCTTCAAATACCAGTACAGTACTCGTATTTCGCACTCTCATTGTAACACCCCAGTGCACTCCAGAGCTCTTATATCGTTAGATTCACTGTGGCTGCTGTCAAGTTAGATATCTATGTTGGCCGGGAGTCCGTTTCTTTGTCACTAGGTCCGTATGTAGCACCGGTATTCCCGCGCCTAATTTTCCAGGTATGATGGATGTGCATAGCTAGGGTGTTGGAAATGTAATCTAGCCTTCACTTTGACCAATGCTGCCTAGTGATCGTATAGTGTTCTCAACCTCATGCTGGAAGCAACGCTGCATGTATACCATACCTGCTATGTCGATGGGGAGATATACAGTATCGCAATTGTATACCTTGAGGAGTGCCTTGATTAGCACTGTATTTTGCTAAGGGAAAATTCTTGTGATACTAACTTGTGTCAGGCGAAGGAGCTGGACGTGCTATCCTCCTTTCTTTCCTCCATGCAAACAGACAACCACGATACTAGCAGAAACAGTTTCTCCAGTGAGTTATCATACCGGTACTGGATACCCTAATGCAACTGCCGGTGGCTCATTACAGCACTGGCAGCATGTACGAGTACAGTGTCATGCTTTATTAAAGTGTCCCTGGATTGATTGCACGCTCCCAAGTCTCTACTAGCTGATGCTTTGTGTAGATCAACATGCATAACAGCGCAATGTGAATATGTTATACCGAGAACCCGATATTTGCCGGATATCAGCTCGGTGATGCCATCCATGCTCCAGGTCCCATGAGACTGTAGTCGCACAATGGTTCAAAGCAATAGCATGTAACAATAATCCCGAAGGTGAAGACAAAAATTTACAACAGCACCGACTGATTCATTAGGCGGGCCACGGATGCCGACCACAACAGCAGTGAGACGTGAGAAAGGGGAGGGAAAAGAAAAGACCAGGAAAGATAAAAATAAACCCACTCTTCACTTTTAACACCTACCGTAGCACAGGTACTTCGTTCGTGTACCTGGAGGCTCCCCGGTTACAATACTCGACCACCGAGCGAGCCCCTGCACCAGTATAGCACTTGTAAGTCAGCATTACTAGGGTATGAACGTGGGTGATCGGGCAGCCAGGGATTGGGGAGACAAGCATTTGCAGTGAGCTCCTAATCCCTGGCTGTCCGGTCACCCACGTCCATGCCCGAGCACAGCACCAGTGTTTGACCAGGTTCAAAAATCCCGCTTCTCGACAGTTTGTACGACCTTCTACTCGTAGCAGGAAGGAAGTATCCGAAAACAGGGACTGTGGATTTGCATGGGCGCTCAGATACGCATCGGCTTTTCGTAATAAATTACTCGTAATTTTCTGACGTTTGTAAACACGACTGCTATTGCATAACACCAAAATCTTGAGGCTCCGGGCAATTTTTTGCCCATATCCAATAGCAGTCGTGTTTACAAACGTCAGAAAATTACGAGTATATATTGTGAATCCCTTTCTTGGGGTACTTCTTGCCTGCAGCGAGTAGTTTTTTCAACACTTGTATCCTTGGACTATGTCATGTATGATGTTTTCACCAGCCCACACTCGACTTGCACCAATGTCCCTTATCAATGTTTGGCTTCCTCAGTAAGAGAAGAAAAGGAAGTAAAAAACAAGAAACAGTCACCCGGCAACTAAATGGTGTCCTTGCTCCAGACGGAATTACAGTACATGTACTTGCACTAGCCTTAGGTAAATACTTGTGCTTACGGCCTGAGCGAGCCCTACAAGTACCATATATCGGTGTGAGCAATGGCTTACAAGTTGTAACAAAAATGAAGAAAAGGCTGCTAAAAAGACGGGAGGATTAAGAGGTTTGGTTTGGCTTGGGTGGCGCAATTGTCCAGTAGTTTTTTTTTGCTTTTCTTTTTCTTTCCTTATCTTCTCCCTGATGTTCCTGGTGAGGCGGAAATTAAAGGCGGATTGTCCCCTTATTTGCCCTAATTGATCGGTTCTTTCCAGGGAATTTTTTTTCTTGGTGGGAGTCTTAGAGCAAGGTCATGATATGTCGCTGATAGCTCTGTTGAGCATCATTCACTTCCGGCTTGAAGGGGATGTGAGACTTGCGGCGAATTTTGGTAATTGAAGTGCTGTTATGAATGCTGCGCAGCACTGTGCTCCAACTTTGTGTTCCTCGTGGTGGTGAACCAGCGGCATGGGGTTACCCACGATTTTAGGTGTACTCGAGCACGATACATGTCATATTATTGCATGCCCGTGCCACACTCGCAGAAGGGCACTTCTTGCCTGGAACAAGCGCATAGTTCCGGTTGCTATTTTCATCCCTCCCCCGGAGTACCGGTACCGATATTCCTGAGGTAAACGCATTTAAACCTGAACACTAGCAATCCCTAAACCTTTAAACAAGGGTGAGACACAGCCCAAAACAAGCACAACGACGGAGCTTTTCCCCGTCCGCCCACAAAATCCCCCTTCGTTTCCCTTTGGCTTTTGACTTTCCTTTTTTCTTTCCTTTTCATTTTGGTCTTTCATTTTTTCCCCTTCTTCTCTTTCTTAGCTTGGCCCAAAATTGTCGAGCTCTGCTTGCTTGGCACCCGATCCGCAAACGCGCATTGAGCTGCGTGTCGGTCCGCCCCCAACTTTTTAGGCGACATCATCGGGCAGAAGCAAGCAGGCAACTATTAGTACTGTGCTCGTACAATGCACAGCAGACTACTCGAGTAACGTATTCCACGGCATAGCAAGCTCCCATCATAGCAAGCCATATACAGATCTAAGCAATACAATAGGTTGAGCTTCGGTCAAAATTGTAACAGTGGCTGGTACCGTATTTGGATGTATGGCTCGCTATACCGTGGGATACCCTAATAAGCAAGCGCTGCAAAAACTGGAATAATCGAGAATAGCGCTAGGACGTCCAGAATTTCCCCCTTTGGATTAAGGGGAGAAGACACAGCAAGAAGATCCCCTCTGCCCTCGGCTGAGACAAATAAAAAAGAAAAATACACAAATCTCACCGAGAGAGGCAACTCCAACGTCCTGGCGAGATTCTCAATTATCCCAATTTTTACGGTGCCGTACTGGTATTCTCGTATCCAAAGGGGGGGCTTTCTTGGCAAAAATTCAAACAAATTCATACATTGACTAATCAAGGTTGGGTATAAGGTTCGACCTGGACACTTCCAAGTGTCTTATGCTGGCATGATTAGCGGATTTTAATCTGGACTTAACAACTTCGTATGGTGTTCCAAATTATCTGCCTCATGCAAACTATCTCTTCCATCCCCTTAACTACCGTAGGACACAATACTTTTTGAGGAATTAAACTTCGGGGCTGTTCTCCAACTGGCCCTCCACCAACACAAGGATTAACGTTTGGAAGTAATTGGCATGGCGGAGTGTTGATATGTTTCTTGTTGAGGTGGTTCCTTGGGGCCCAGCGAGGTGTCACACCATACCACTTTCTGTTTCCGCTCTGGGCGTTGGCTGCTAGACTCAGAGGCGTATCCAATCAAGCGTTGTGTTCCCGCGCCAGGACGACGTTAAGCCTTTTTTTAGTGCTAGTAGCACCAGTAAGGGGATGAACATCACGTCCGGTCGCTCGTCCTCAGGTAAATTTTTTCTTTTGTTTTTCTCTCCCTGAGCAACTCACCACCGCCGTGAACATCCCTGAAAATTTTCGGGGGGTTTTTTGGCATCGTAGAATTTGCAGAGGTTTGCTAATATAATAGTGTACCGGCACGGTATGCAAGTTTTAATGGGCTTGTGTGGTGGTGTCTCAGGGATGGAAGGGAGCGCAGCAGGAGGAAGCCTTTACCAAACCGCTCTATACTTTTACGGGGAAAGCCTCAGAATCCCTACAATATGTACGAGTACCATTTGGCAAGCATGCGGTACTAAGATCGTTGCCCTCCTTATCCCTTAAATAATAGCATCGAATGAAAAGTTTTAATGTCTGGACGCCTAACTTCACCTATCATAGCTTGAAGTTTTCTGCTTGCGGGTTTTCCCCCTCACTTTCTCTTCTGCTGTGATAAGCTACCGATACCGTATGCCATCCTTTTGGATAGATTCCATGGCATTGTGTCAGACTGTATGGCCGAATGAGCGGCCTCCCTACTTGCTTATTGCTAGTCTAGGCGCCAAACCTATCGCAGGGTGTCAATCTTGTTGTACTAGTAATGCTTGCATATATCACAGATATGAGTTAATCAACAAGAACGAAATGCGTGCGTCCAAATACGTGAATTTTTTTATGCCTCTTTTCCAACAATCGCTGAGACAAACAAGTTGAAAAGATCAAATAATGAGGCAAAAGCTGAGGAGGAAAAAAAGGAAACCAGAGGGGGGAAGAGGGAAGGAAAAATATATAAGAAGTGCAAGAAATCAAGATAAAAGTAAGTTTCAAGACCCTAAATGGCGGTTACTTCCGTTTGTTTTCTAATGGTATTTTTTTAAGGAACTCTTTTCCGTCCCCCCTGATATCACTCCTATCGCTCTGATTTACATAACTTTCATAAAGGTGGGAGGTAAATCTTTCACCGAACCCACGGCTCGCTTGGATACCTTTCCCCGGAGCCTCAATAGCATGATCCTTGGAGCTTTCACTTGTGCGACCTGATGGTCGGGGCGGCACCCGAAAGATGATACTGTTCCAGACCAGTCCGGCGAATCATTGTCGATTGATCGATCAATTGGCCAAGCCAGCTCTTGGATGGACCAATAAATGGACTATTCGATCAATCGTTTGGATGAGCCGTGAGTTTAGCTGAAGGGGGTTGGATGCTACCTGTATATGCAGAACTTCTCTCGTATCTGTACCGTTAGAGGAAGTCTCACGAGCTGAGGCGCATGTTGTGCTGTCTTTGAAACGCAACTGGTGGGAAAGACCCCATCTGATATCGCAAAGATGCGGGAGCAGAGTGCAGGTAATAGATATTAGCGCGGTCAACGGCTTTCAGTTATCACTCGTGGTGAAATGGAGCGAAAGAGGGATGCGGTACTGGATTTTAGATACACGAGGAGGTATTTCAGCATTTGAATAAAGAGTTGGGATTTTTGAAGTCTATCCAATATCCAACCTCCCCACTGTCAAGAGTTTTCTAGGATTCAACTACCGCATGTGCAAGTACTCCTCATTGACTTCGATTCTACCATTCCACCACCACCACAGCGTGCAAATCCCCTAGTGCATAAATAATGTCTTCGCTGGTGCAGCGGCAGTAAATACCTGCTACCGGGGCCACCAAGAGACCGGCAAAACCAAAGCGCTTGTAAACGACAGCAAGATGGGCCCTTCCCCGGGCTACTCCCCGCAAATTATACCGCCGGCTGTATACATGGTAAGCAGTGGCAGAAATGCCCACCTACCGTTACATCCGGCGGGCGTTGAACACATGTCCAAGCCAAGGTCCCTGCTATCCATCACCTTTATACCTTGCCATGGAATACTACAGTACGGAGAGCAGTGGCTAACAACTTATTAGCATTTCGAGGTCGCTTCCCGGCCTCCCATCGTTACTCCCCATTCCCCCAATTCCCATCTTAGGGGGAACTAGGGCCAGGGTAGGCATGAGCGGAAAGGAGGATCTAAACAATAGACCAATAGTTGAGGAAAAATGCCTGTGAGCATGCATAACTCAGCGCGGAATCGACCGGAGGAAAGGGGAAGGAATGAGAGAAAGAGAGGAGAGATCGGATGTCTTTGCTTTTCTCTCTCTTCTAAACCTTAGTTTTATTTTTTGAGAAGGAGAGGAGTACAGTATCTTAGGGATGGATGGGGAGGGAAATATAAAATTCCCTTAGGGCTATTCGGCAGCGGGATACAGTAGACGGATGGATAGATATCAGAGCTGTTTGCCACTTTTCCCCTGCCCCTGGTACTTATGCAATATCGTATATTGCTTACTGTTCTTGCTGTTACTGTGAGGATATTCAGTGGATGGGATTGCCAGCACAGTAGGTTGATACGGTAGCTCCCTGCGTCCCTGCTGTTATTACTGCGCACTTGGTCACCCAATATTCACTCTCCCTCGAGTAAATCAGGAAAGAAAGATATAAGTACTTTAAACCCGGTTCAAGACAACACCACATCCACCGCCCTCATCCCCATACCATCCATACATGCTTAGTTCCGAATACCATACACGTTTTGGTTCAAAATCTTCTCACTCCTGATCTAACTTTCTTTTGCAGTTTTCCCTCTCTCTTCTCTTATTTACCCTCTCGCTATCAACTATTTTTGATAAGGAATAGCTTATACGGTACTCTCTAGGACCTATTCCTTTTATTTCTTTTTTATTTTACCCCCATTCGTGTCTTCATTCTAACATCCAAACACCCTCGTACTTCGTATTCCTCTCGGGGTCTAGCGCGTCGGCGAGAACCTTTTTATTGTTATTTGCTTCTTAATTTTTTCCTCACTCTCCCTTCGGCTTGCTTGGGCACCTTACCGGTACCCATTCATTCATACACCCCCCCCCCAGCGGTCTTTATTTTTTCCCCTACTGCATCCCTTTCTCAGAATTGCCTATGTTGGTGTCGGCCTACCGGTACTAAGAGAAGCCCCCACACCCACCGAATTTGGCAAAGCGAGGGAGATCACTGAAAGGCGAAATTCTGTCCTTGTCGGGCAGTTCTGTAAAGGAGGGAAAAATCTATCACCCTCCCTCTTCTCGATCCCTCACCCCCCATATCCTCGTTTCCAAGGTGAAGTATTTGCCGACAAAGGTAAGCTTATTTAACTCTAGTGCGCTCCAAACGGATCCATTAACTTATTTTCTGGGCGTATCCTTTTAGTTTCAACGGGAGATCGAGTTACTATTTCTCGAGTCCGTCGGGTCTTTGGTTTTTTTCCTTTTTGCGGAAAAAAGTCTTGGAAAGCTTCTCTGAAGTGAATATATATATATATATATATATATTTAATTAACTACTTCGTATGCCTGTGATTGGAGGGGTATCAAGATAAGAGCGAAAAGGGGATAAAGGGAAACAAGAGCGTGTACGGGGGCGAAAAAAAAAGGAAGGAAAAAGAATAAGAGGTCACAGAAGAGAGAAGAAAAAGAAAACTTAACGAGATCAGAATTGGCAGTTCATTGTCTGCTTGTGGGGAGGAAAAAATTGGGGCGAGGCGGTGTTCGATTCTGGTCTTACCGGTACCGTACTTTCGCTGCAACCGTTTTGTGTTGTCTGGGAGGTGAGAGAGAGGGAAGGAAGGGACGCTAGTTTTGGGGTGTCTGCTCGTCATAAGACAAGGCAGGCTGGGGATATCATACCCACATTACCGGTGCAGTTTTGCGGCTATCATTACACTCGCGTTGCGGAAGCTTCATTTCTATCTTGTGGAGACCATAGCCAGCTATCGCCCTTCCTATAGTCTAGTCTGCTGCTCCCGTACGTTACGATCATATTTAGCTCTAGCTTTTTGGGAGCTTGAACAGAAACTGGTCTCGATAATAGTCTTTTACACTGGCTAATCGCCCCTCTTCCCGCAATCTCATCGAAGATCGAGCACGAGGCCGGGCCAAAGGTATTCACTGGGGCGGTTTTTGATCGATTTTTTTTGGCTGGTATTTACTTGGTACTGGGGAGGGGCAAGAAAGGAGAGGATAGAAGTGGAATATTCAAGTGAAAGGACGAGAGAAGGGAGGCTTATAAACAGCACCCCCGAAAGGCGCGCGCGCGCGCCATTGTGAGCAAGAGGTTGAGAGGCGGGCGAGTTAAGAGGGGAAAAAAAAAGGAGTGCCGAGGTTTCCGTCCAGATTGGAAGCGGAATTTATGAACAGGCGTATCGGCGACTGTCTGCGGCACTAGAGCTTGGGAACCCGGGATCGAGGAAAGGCTGCCGAAAGTGAGTGTTCCGTTGTCGCTGCATCATTACTACTCTTCTATCCTCCTAGGGACTATGTGGATACTCATGGAAGTTCTGCTTCATCTTTGATTTTGTGTTTCCTTAAACGTGTTTGTACAAACGTTCTGGAGACTGTAACTAGAGAAAGAGTTCATATACTGCGGAGTTCTCAACTGCTCTTGTACCCTTCTCCACTCTGATATGATTTTCCGTCGCAGGTTTTATCACTAACAATTTTGCCCTCGCGTCTTCCTTCATCTAGGGTTACTATCGGATCATCTACACGTGCCCCAACTATCGCCCTCGTGTATGGCCCTGGTTTCAACTATGGCTCATCTTCACCGCCACTCGCAGCACGGCAGCTCTGCTCCGGGCTATCCAGAGCAACAACAGCGTCACCAGCAATCTCTTCAGGCACTCCCGCCTGGGCAGTACCAACTTGCTTCAGCTGTTTTCCGAATTGATCCCGGACTAGAGTTACCACAGGCTGATATGTTGACCCACCAACCCCACACACAACGTCCCTTACAGTCGCAGTCGCAAGGGCAATCATCTTCGCCTACTAGTTTTTCTCTAGACATGAACCTTCAGCAAGTTTCTGGCCCCGGAGGGCCATCAGCCCAACTTCTGACTTCTAGAGCGCCCACCATAGAATCACAAATTCACATGCAATACCCGCCTCCTAACCTTCACCGGTCACACCCTTCAGACCCTAATCCCTTCTTGGAGATTCAATCTCACATGTCTCTCCACCACCAAAGCTTACGACCTATGTCAAATCCACCACATCCACCTTCACCAATTCAATCTACTCACCAGCAATTGCATCAACAGCATCCACGACATGCCCAACAGCAGCCACAAGCCCCAACCGCCTTGCAACCTATGCCACCATCCACAACTGGCCGGCAAGGAAATCGAATGATGATGCCGACCTTAGGATCTTCTGGCCCAAGCCAGGGTCCTGGAGTTGGTGCCCCGCCAAATAGATCCCGAGTAGGGATGGGTTCAGAAGTTTTGGCAACACCAGGAGGGGAGGGTCGGATAGGAGAGGCTCCTCCCGTAACATTGCCAGGGAATACGAGCCCTAGGTCAGGGAATGGACAAAGCAGTGGCCGTGTTTCTAGTGGACATGCTGGAATAACGCCTGGGGCGACAAGTCAAATCACCCCAGTAAAGGATCAAGATGGGAAATTTCCTTGCCCTCATTGTCCTAAAACATATCTCCATGCAAAGCATTTAAAAAGGCACCTCCTGAGACATACTGGTGATCGCCCTTACCAATGCATTTTATGTAAGGATACATTTTCAAGGTCAGATATTCTGAAGAGACATTTTCAAAAGTGCTCTATCAGGAGGGGGAATCCTACTGGGGCAACACATTTAAGCCATGCGCATGCTCATCAACAGGGAAGACGGCCAAATCATCATCATCATGCTCCTCCACCGTCTCTACCGGCGGAGAGTCCGATATCAACTCCCATTGTCGCTCCTACGGAAGGGTCCGATAAATTCTCTCCAGAATCATCCTCTCCAGGATCTTGTGACCAACGTGTAAGATTGAAAGTTCGATGCGACTCGGGCAGCCCCTGCGAGAAATGCCGGATGAGAGACGGAGGGGAGTGCTCCTACTCGGGGGTCCCCCGAAGAACAGATTCCGGCAGTGAAATTGGTGTGATGTCGATGCCCGAACTTTCAGATTCATCAACATCAAAAAGTCAGCCAGTGGGATACGGGGAAGGATTCAATTTCCCCCCGCCGACACACCCTCACGCTCATATGGCCCATTCGGGCCAACATTCCCTTTCGCCTTCACAGCGGCAATCACAACCTTCCGATAATCAACAGCATCAGCAACAGCAATCGCCCCACCAGGTTGGGGTCTCGCAATCCCCTGCAGATCCATTTTATAATAATGGATGGGAGAATTTGATGGAGTTGCCAGAGCAGCAGTTTTTGCCATTTTATTTGCCTCCGTCTACACAACCCTCGGGTAGTGGTATTATTACTTCTGCGGGTGGCATGGGGCAATCCCTCCAGGCTAGTGATCAGCCAGTATATGGCATGTACTTCTCTGATCTAACGGACATGCCACCCCTGGGCGCATCAGGGGGAGTGTTTGGTGGCTGGGAGATGGCACAGCAAATCGACCCATTGCAAGCCAAATGTGATCAGCTCATCGCAATCTGCTTTCCGGAGAATCCTGGTCAGGGAAGTTCGTCTGCCGGATTGCCTGACCAAGGGCTTGAACCAGGCCCTACAGCTGAGGATTTGAAAGAGTGGCTGACTCCGGATCATGTTAAGCATTTTGTCCGACTGTTTTTCATCAATTTCCAAGGGCATTTTCCGATGATTCATTTGCCAACTTTCAACATGCTCACAATAGCAGACGGTCTTTTGCTTGCCATGATCTGCATTGGTGCGGTCTATTCGGATAGGGGTATCACAGCTGAGGACGTTCGCGCGATGATTGATAGATCTTTTGCAGCACTGGATGGAACTGATCATAGGTTGAGCGATGGGAACCGGGGATCGACCTCATGGCAGCTAGAGGAAATCCAGGCCCGATATTTCCTTCATGTACTATCTGCTTGGCATGGCACTTTTCGTCAAAGAGAAAGCACTAGGAGGAGCTATGGGACTGTCATCGCAAAAGCCCAGGGAGCGGGCCTTTTCCATCCATTCACACCTAACAATCCGGGAGCCGCAGGGTTCAGCATGTGCCACCAGGTTGGAGATCACCAGTTATCAAGTCCAGCAGGTTGGGATTGGATGTCGTGGGTAGAGCAGGAGAGAAGGAATAGGGTAATGTTTGGAATCCTACTCTTGGACACCGCGTATGCAATCTTCTTCAACCATCCGCCACGCGTAAATCTCCATGACATCAGATTAACACTGCCGTCTGATGATGCTGCGTGGGATGCCCGGGACGCCCAGGAATGCGCCAATGCCTTGGGCCTGAATGGTGAAGGGCCGAATAGTAATAATATTGCTGGTTCTAGGAGGGTGCAGCAGCCAGAATTTATGGCAACAGTGAACGCGCTTCTTGAACCTTCTCAAGAGTTCAAGCCGGGCACCACGAATGCCTACTCGAAGTTCATTCTTGTCCATGCTTTACACTCGCACATATGGGTTACCCAACAAAGGTTACCGAATGCTACCGAAATGGGAATTGGCCAGGCAATAGGGAGCATGGCTGATCCATCTGTCGAATGGGGAAGTGAAGGAAATGTATTGAGTGCCAATGGTGGAAGCAGTGGAAGGGGAACACCAGAAGGATTCATAGATAACACTCTAATCGGTGATCAGCTGCGCCCCAGCACCTTGTCAGAAGCAACCCGTGCAGTAAGGATCTGTCAATACTCGTTGGAGAAGTGGAAGAAAGCCTGGGAGACAGATCTCCACAGCCAATTTCCATTACCCGCTGCAAGAGTTGGTTTTGGGCGGGACGGATTGCCCTTCTATTGGCTGGCGAAATTGTACCTTGCACGTAACCGGACAACCGAATGGAGGCATGGGATCAACGATGATCGGACAGTTGCTAAGGTTAAGAATATGTTGAAGCATGTGCGAGGGTTTATCGCGGATGATACTGGAAGACTGGACCTACAGGGTGCTGTGTCGGCGATAGATGATGGATATGCTATGGATGAACTTACCTATGATATGAAGTTGCTGTTTCGGCCTATCGGGACGGATTCATCGTCCAGCTGAGAGAAGGCGCTATGTTATCTCACTGGTCCTTTGTGATAACGCAACTGGCGATTTACCCGCCTCCCTTTTTTATTTTGTTTAAATCAGTGGGCAGTTTTTTTTTGGGGAGTGGGCACCGGTTTCCACTACGGGATGTAAGATTGAGAGGGCTGCTTTTCCGGCTTTATTTCGCGTTCTATTCAAGGGACTGGAGGAGAAATGGGAAACTCGCTGCCTGATTTGGAGTACTGGTCTAGGAAACCACATGGGGAGAGCTTTGTTTGCTCTCCGTTTTTATCGCTTTCGTAATTTTGCTTCCCTAATTTTCGTTGATAGCTTATTTGGCGTGCGGGGAGAATGTCTCTTTTTAACAAGGGTTCTCTAGATAGAGCTTTTTGGAATTGGATATTGGTTGCTGGAGGATGTCTGCTTTTGTGGTTATCATTTCTTTTATTGTCTATTGCTTTTTTTCCTTTTTCTTCTGTGTCGTTGCCTATGGTGAGGGGTGTATTGTATTGTCTTGGGCTTTGCTTCTCTGCGTTTTCTTCAATTTTTTCTTCATCATTCTCCTTAGCCCTAATGTGACTGGGCCCCATATTCTCACATATTGCTTATTGAAGGGCTAATTTTCGCTCGCTACGTTCTATTAGAACGAAAATGCCTTCTCTATTCTGCAGATGCCCTTTCTCTCAAGTGAGCAGTTTATCTTTTCTTTTTATGCCGGAAACCTCTTGAAAAAAATTCGGTTTTTCGTCTGCTTTTTCTCCCCCCTCTCTTATTCCTTCTCTAGGCATTGGGCTGCTTTTGTTTTCAGTGTTGTGAAGGTTGTAGTTATCGTTTGCCCTTGTATGCATTGCTTGGTTCTGGATGTTCTGGCGTTGCGTTGGTGGTACAGTACTGTATTATAGTAGCGATGGTATGACACGGTGTCGTAATTCTGTTCTAGGGGCTGGCCGGAGGGGATAGTAAATAACTGGTGAGGAGGAACTTCAGCTATCTAGACTCTTTGCTGATTTTTTGGTTGGTCGTTGTAACATGGGTTTCCAGTTTGGGAATGTGTGGGGGGGATTTTTGATTATACGCGCAATGTGACTCAGGTGTCGCCTGTTTTGAGGTGAGACCGTGGGTTTAGCGCTCGAAGCACTTGCATACAAGATGGGAAGTCTTTCACATATAAGGCATGAATTTCATGCAGTCGCTCTCACCGCGATGCAATAGGTACAGTACGCTCGGGATGGAAAGAAATGTCTTGGGTATAATGGTGCCTGAATACTTGGTGGAGAATTGATACGCTAGGGGTCTAGATAGATCAATACCACCCCATCCCCTCAAGATACATGAAAGTTAAAGAGGTAGAAAGACGCAAGGAATGAGAGGGAGGGAAAAAACTAATATGCAAAGTAAGCCGAACACCCATCTACTGTACGGTATGTTCTCAGGGGTAAACCCCTTAGTACCTGCTCTATATTACATACAAAAGGCACAAATTAAACCCCATCCTCCAAGGCGCTCCCCTAGAGAAGGGGATCTAACAAGTCCGGTGATATGATAAAAATAAAATCCCCCCCTCCTGTAATAATTAACAAGAGTAAGCCTTAGACAACTTAGCACACTGCCTATCACTACTCCTCTTCCCGGACATCTCCTGTAGAGCGCTATGGAAGGAACATTCTCATGCATCTGCGCCTGGTAGACCACCTCCCTCCCGGAGTCACCCAGAAACTCTGGGTCAACCCCGGGCTCCAGCAGAGAGCAGCCCAATGCAGCGTGGTTATGTCCGCTCTATTCCTAGCATTGGGGTTCTCGCTGGCGCGTGGCAGCGGCTGAGCTGTGTCCTCCTGGCCGAGAGAGACGGCGCAGTGCAGCGGCGTGTTGCCGTGGTTCTCGCCAGTGTCCACGCTCATCCCCGCCTCCTTAATGAGCTGCCGGATGAGCCCGAAGAAGCTGCGCTTCGCGGCCCAGTGCAGGACGGTCTCGCCGCGCCGGTCACTGGTGAGGGCGCCCGCCCCCGCGGAGACGAGCAGGTCGCAAGTGGAGGGGCCACCCAGATCAGCGGGGTCATGCGGAATTGGTCGGCGGGAGTGTTGACCTAGGCTCCGTTGGAGAGCAACTTTAGCACCTTCGTCGGGTTTGCTCTCCGGGATCAGGCGGCCAGTTGGGGACATCATGCCCGTCAAGTCCTTGCAGTTTGGTGAAGCGCCTTTGGACAGGAGGGGGGTTGTTAGTCGCTCGTAGCCGTTCTTGGTGGCCCGGATTAGTACTGGTAGGCCGCTTTGTCTCCCGTTGCTAGTGCATGGAGGGAAGTGAGGGGGGAGTTAGTATATTTTGCTCGGAGGATTTCGGCGATTTCTGGGATATTTCCCGTAGGGAGTCCGCTTCCTTTCATCGCTTTATAGACGGATTATTAGGCGGCTATCATTTTTTTATACAGGGTGGGAGGGGGGTTGTTTGGGGTAAGGGTTATGCTCCGGAGAGGGAAGCAACAGTGCCAGTAAAGTGGACGAGCGCGGGTATCTAATTTAAAGCGAGTAGGTAGGTTGTTTGATAGAGGGCTATTGCTAACGTCCGAATTGGCTGTTCTGAAAATCGTGAGATAGGAGCGAAAGAAATGTTAAATGGGGTACTGCTTAAACTTTCCTCGATATATACAAAATTACCCCCCAACTGTAGTTGGAGCAGGCAAGAAGTCTCAGAAAATAGGAGTCGTGTATTTGTGCCGAGGCTCAGATACGCATGGGTTTTTTGTGATGTGCTTTGCTAATCTCGGTATTAGGGTATAGCACTTTCTTCCTGCTACGAGTATACTATACTTTACATACTAGCTCCGACATGCCGCTATTTCGAATGCGAAACTATTAATACCCAATGCTGAATGAAATATTGCGCGCCGCCAGTGGTACGTGCGTACTGTTAAATCTTTTGGCAACCCCCATATAGATCTCTCCCCAACATAGCTCTTTCCCCCATCTATCAGAATCTGGACTAATCTTGTTCACAGTTTGTCGTAAGAGATATCGCAAATAGACCTTCCCTCCCGGATCCCCTCTACTCGAATTTCTCACTATAAGCCTCAACTTGCACAGTGGGTAAAGAAAGGCCGTAGCGGGCTTCCCCATGATATTTTAATCAGGCTACAGTATTTAGCAGCTAGCCAGCCAGCAGGCAAGCACTACCGTAGTACAGCCCAGCACCGGGCACTTTGATGGGAAAATGTCCCTCTCTTCCTGGCCCACCCCGGTCGTCCACCGAGAGCAAGGCTTGGTGGCTGTGTTCGGTGTTTGAACTTCCCACTTGTAACGGAAAAACCACAGCGATGGCGATGGTGGGCTGGCATGGCTGTTGTGAGTGGGTGTGAAGCCTGAGCTTTGATTAGCGACAGGATAACCCTCCGAGCAGGGACATTACTTCCATTGTCTGGGGTTCTTTGCGAACCAGAGTGTGTTAAGGAAGAAGTATCCTAGGGCAAGGTGTGTTTATGTGAGGAAGTACTGACTGGCGATTATTGCGGAGGTTTTTTTGTCGGAAATTTGTATCGTTTACAAGGTTATCTATCACACAAGGAGGTATGGTAGGATGGGAGGGTAGGTAAGAAAGGCGAAGCCTAGGATTGTGTCGCTCACCCGCTCTTTCACCCATTCTCTGCCCCAACTTGTCTGTAATAGGGGGTTTTGAAAAGTAATAGAGTCCCTCGGTGTTGGTTGGTTGGTTGACTACTGGGATGGAATTGTAATGGGAAGTATTAATATAGGTGTAATTGGGGTGAAAGAAAAAACATGGGTGATTTCTCCCCATTTCTGATTAGCCTCTGTGGATTATTGGTCTCAATTTCGCGCATTTATTTCTTGTTATGCCCCCGCTCTGGCCAGCTAGCTAGCTCGCTCGCCCATTCCCTTATAAGAAGCTCCTATGGTGATGATGAGATGCTATTTTATCACGTCATGTGACTAGGAGGAGTGATATCTATTGGGAGTTTTTTCTCAGAGGCTAGGCTAACTGTAGTTGGTGTAATGTAGACCCGTTATTCTATTCACTATACAGTACAACGGTTTCAATTGCGCTCTATGTAGCCCACTAATTTTACCGTTTCAATAGCTAAACTCAATTACAGTTCCTCAGGGGAAAGGAAAAATCGTTGCGTTTTTTTTCCCCCAGAATTGGTGAATTAAATTAGGATGGAAGCACTAGTCGGCCGGCTGTGTGCGTGTCGAAATACACTTTACAAGTGCTGCGATGGGTGGGGTTTGGTTCCCTCTCTCCTTTTTCTATGGTCTAATTTGTCCGCTGTGTCTCGGTTCAGCAATTTGGTTGGCTGGCGGTTAACTAGTACTGTACGAGTATAAGCTATGGCTGTCGTCGAGTGAGGGTACATGATGAGGAGACTGCAACGGCTATCATGCGAAGTTATCGTATGTACGGGCCCCTAGGTCGGCTGGGTTTAGCAGTTAGCTCTACGACAAGACATGAAACCGGAGAGGCTATTGTGCGGCAATTTACACACAGTTATGGTCATTGGTAATACCGGTTCACTGCTAGGGTAGGATTCTTGCCACCAGCAAGCGGGCAGGCTGGATGGGAATACCTAGATAATATGACCCGAGTTCTCTACCTCCTCATAGATAGACCTAGGCGAAATCCTTTCCAGTAACAGTGCTATTTTCTCCTCCAAGTTCGAAAAAGTTCGGTATCAGGCAGTACAATATTCCCCTTTACCCTTGCTCCTCCCTTTGTACCAATTGGAAGAACTTTTTACGCCGTTAGGGATGCTGGCAAAACCTGCAATGATGGGAGACTGCCGTGAGTGTTGAGGAGCCTAAGAGATCGGGAGAGATATCGGAGAGATGGGGAGAAATATTCACCAATTGGGGCTTGCAGGATATACGCCGTGAGCTATTGATACCTGAGAGGTCCTGAAGCCGGGGATATCAATCAATAGCCGTTTAGGGGGCCTTTCTGCCAAGGCTAGCACTTACACAGCTACAATTGGCCGGGCCATGTGTAGAACACGTGACTATGCAGGATTCAAATACAGGCCTGGCGTCTAAGGACTTGTCTCTGGTGTAATCCTTGATTGTTGGGAAAAATAATCCCTGAGTATTAGTGCTTGCCATGAATCTGGCCCACGATGCCCACGGCTAGAGAAAAATTATGACCAAGACTAAAAACCTCTGGTTTTCCAAACCCTAAGGTGGTATCACTAAATTCCTCTTGTCCCGCGGTAGATGCTGTGGAGAGTGGGGAAAGAAGATAGAAGTTGCGTGGCTGTACAGCCAGGGTATCTCTCGGACTGCGCATGACAAGGCTTTTCACTATGGAAGGTCATCCTCTAGGGTGGGGGTATTGCGATCTTGGTGCTTGGGGTGTTAGAGCAACATAATAAATGAAAAAAGTAGTGAGAGTTGTGGCTAATGGTTATGAATTCAGAATTTTCGCAATACAATTGTAGTATAATTGGTGTTGACGGTACTTTGATAAAGTACTAGGACAAAGCTATTCGTCCGATCGGCGGCAACCGGGCAACCCCTCAAAAAACCCCACCTCAATGATCAACCACCCCTCAACAACCATGCCT
>Ga0307507_10005841_pt1 | contig 19657 bp, 13 predicted proteins | sample 7_EM_MG_FD_207223 | JGI IMG/M metagenome (GOLD analysis project Ga0307507, IMG submission 207223) | Populus trichocarpa ectomycorrhiza microbial communities from riparian zone in the Pacific Northwest, United States - 7_EM | ecosystem: Host-associated > Plants > Roots > Unclassified | place...
TTGGCAATGATTGGCAAGGTACCCAGAGCTTGGGTTATCCGATCGGAGGTCAATCCATAACAATGTCTTCAAGGAGAAAAAAAGTCGGTAACGGGGTGGTTTGGAGAGAAGGATATTGGTGTGGGTGTGTGGGCATACCGGTAAATGGATGCTCTCTCACAGGGACTCGGGATGCGCAAGGCATGGGTGATTGTCAGACTTGAGGGGGCCTCCGGTAAATCCTTCAGATTTGTGGATAAGATCATCCAAAACCCTGTAGGCGATCCTGACGGCGCCACAATGACGTTCAAGGCTTGGTCTTTGCACGGTTTGATATTTGGTGCAAGTACTAGTACCGTACGGTACCTTCGTGCTGGACCCTACATAATATACCTCGCGCTTACTGCAGTTGTAACTTGGCAGAGCAGACTCTATTATGGCAACTACCACCAGCAGCAGCAAGCAGGAGAAGCGAGAAAAGAAAAGAATAGAGAAAAAAAAAAGAAAAAAAAAAGGAGAAGGGGTAAAGTACCGTAAGGAAGTCTTGGGGATGAAAAAAAATAAAAATAATAGTATTAAAAACAAGAAAAATAAAATAAAATAATCAACAGCGTAGATTTCTCCGAGGAGCAAAGTCAAGGAATCATATAAAAGACTCCATAATACATCAAAGATACTGTACCCCTGATCCCCCAGTTCCAGCCACGGTAACTGTATAGAAAAAAGGAAACAGAACAATGTTATATAAGTCTACATATTATAATATATAATATTATGGGGAAAAATGTGATGCTGAGCTCTCGTGAAGCCTCTTCCCGCCCCTCCCCCCACATTATTTTAAGCCTCAAGAAGAGATAAGCGGGTACCTACTGTATCATGTTCATAGAACAATCGTTTTATGATACTGTGTATGACAATTTGCTACCTCATGCATGCCCTCCCCCATATTATATATGTATATATTCTGAATAATAATAAAAATGGGCAGGAGAAGTATCATAGTATGAACCTAATCAAACGTCCCATCACATACACCTTCCCTTTCCGCCTCCTCCTCCCCTTAAGGTGTAGCAACTCGCCCGCCTCTTACCGTTTTCTCACACAATCACTTTCTCCCCGCAGATTTCCTCAACCTATCATACCGGAGAGCCTATCAGATCCCTTCAGTATAGCAACCCCAAACCACTCTTCTTGCCCCTGTTACTGTACCCCAAACGTGATGGCTTGCTTTTGTACATTCATGTCGTATGTATATATGGTAACCCACTCCTGACTGCTACCACTATCAGCCCCCCCCCCCCGAGCCCCATTTAATGATGGCAAGAGCGGTACGTGGGAAAAAAAGACGTCAATCGTTCAAATTAAATTCTTGACCTTGCTTGGAACGGTACTTTTATTCTATTTTTATTTTTTTTTGTTGGGAGAGAACAAATATTGTAATAATTTCTCTCAAATTTAATAATAATAATAATAATAATAATTATGGTAATACTTGTACTATGATACCGGTACTTTTTTGTTGTGAATATGCCTGCCAGAGGAGGTTAGGGTTTAGGGCCAAAGAGGAAAAGAGGGGGTTTAGGTAACTGCGAGTTTTTCTTGGGTTAAGAGTGTTTACCCAATCATTGTCACTGAATGAGGTACAAGTGAATTAGGTCTTGGTACAGTACTTGTACGGTACTCGAGCACAGGAGTTGCAACGTCAAAAGACTTTTGCGTGAAACAGGGAAAAGCAAAATATTTACTCCCATAATATTATTTCTCCTAGATCTGCGGAGCTTAGTGTTTTGCTTCCAACATCTTTTGACATTTATTATGATGACTATCGAACACGAATATTTTTTTGGAATATAATACTATACCGCGTTCATCTTTCTCTCTGGTAGAATTTTATTGGTACATATCTGCTAAATAGGCCCTTTATATTGTTATCTTTATTTTTTATTTTTATTTTTATTTCTTATCATGCCATCTAACCTTCCGACTCACTGAACCACAACCTAACCTAACCTAACCACGACATACATCCACGTTCGTAAGGGTAGATGAGGGAAAGCGTCGATGATGCGAAAAAATAAGGATGGGGAAGATAGTTATGAAACCGTTAACAAAGTGCCATTTCTTTCCCTAAGAGGGAGGGGGAAGGGGGCTTTTGTTTTGGGTACCTTATTGTTATTTTATGTATGATGATGATGATTTTTATCCTTGCTGTACATCCGACGATCTATAACCCCTGTGATGATCAGGGCACCCCCCTCCTTTTTTTTTTTCTTTCTCTCGTACTAACTTAGGCGATTTTAGGAACGGTTTTGATAGGACGAAAAATGTTCTTTAGAATACGTGTGATCTAAACATCCGGGACAGTAATGTCAGCCATGATAGTGTATGATAGTTGTAAGGTGGCCTGACTCCACCCCCCCCTCTCTCACCCGCTCACGAGAAGCGGCGAAGGAGTTGATCAAGAAGAAGACGAGAAAGGGAAGGAGGGGGTGAGTAGAAGGTTGAGGTGAGCACCTTATCGATAGTTGGGGTGCTATATCGGTGTACGGTAGCCCTCAATAGGCATGGCGCCTACTTTAATTGGTTGACTTCGACCCGCCCATATGGTGAAGGTAAACCCACTCCATGCAGCAAAACATGCGTGTCTGTTTTTGCCTGTCCTTTGGGCTTTCTCACACCCGCTACCTCTACCCCTTCGCCTCCCTGTCCCTCCCTCTCTCTCTCCTGTGTTATGTGTGGGTGTGTGTGCTAGTGTGGGCTAGTACGTACGAGTAAGAGGCCATGTTATTTGTTTTTTTTCAGCCCTCTTTCTGCCTTCCTGTGCTATCTGCTATCGCTATTGTTTGGCTTGGTTTGCATAGTTTGCATCTACTGGTTAATAATATGTGTGTTGCTGTTATTGGCCTCTATCCTCCGAAAGGAAGGGGACAAAAAAAATATGGGGATCTGTGGGGGAAGAAGGGAGGAATAATAATAATAAAAAAGAAAACTAGGGTGTTCGCAACACGACACATCATGCAGGGCAGCATCTAGGTGCGTTTTTTTCCCTTTCCCTCTCACTGCCATTTCCCACTGCTGACGTAGTTAGTTAGCTAAGATGGGTGCATTGCTTTTCTCTGGCTTGGTAAGAGTTGAAACTACTGGATGATTAAGTGGGAGGGCGAGCGAGTCAGTGAATTGGAAGGGAGGGGTAACGATAGAGAGGGAGAGACGTGCTATGCGTGGATGGGAGTTCACGGTGTGAGTGATAGGCTGTGTACAGGCTGTTTGGGATGAATCGAACAATGATAAATTCCTCGCTTCCCTTCGTCCTGGTTTTGGCTTTCTCTCTCTGTGTCCAGCAGAACAGAAAGTATAAGCTCCTCAATTCCAACAGGACTCTTCAGCAATTTTTCACTCTTGCATTTCGAGATATAAAGCCCGCCTTCCTCGCCTTCCTCGCCTTCAGCTCCCCCGTCATCGACTACTACTGTTAGGTTACCACACTCCTACACTATCTCCTTGAACGCCTTCGAAACGCCTTAGCCAAGCATCGCCGCCTCTGGACTTGAAATAAAAAATAAAAAATGTACACTCAAGTTGAGAACCCCGTGGCCTTGACCACACACCTCCAGGACGACAGATTTGACTATGTTGTCTTGTACTTTTACATGGCGCCGCTTCAATGCTGCGCTGAAACATTAAAGTGCCTTCCCCAACCCACCCTTCTATTTTATATAGCCACCCAATTGCCAAAAGCTAACCAAACCTCCACCCCAATAGCGCTATCCAAGAAGTGTCGAGGAACCCTCGAACTCATGGAATTTCATTCCTGGCGATTGATCTGAGCGCTCCGGACCTTTCCGATGTCAACGCCTCCTTCGGGGTTACTAAGGTTCCCGAACTCTCGGTCCGTGGTCAAAACGGACGATCCAATGTCAGATTGACTATCGGAGCATCTGGAGATGTATCCTCAGCTCTTCGCCGCTACTGCGGAATCGATCTCAACAGTCCCTAAGTCCTAGGTGACTAAATTGTTAAAATACATACGTTTGATAGCAGAAAAGGGCCGGATCTTTTTTTCTCCTTTTTTCTTTTTTTCCTTTCTTTCCCTCTTTCTTCCTTCCTACGCATCGAGTGACAAGCAATAAGGAGAGAGAGGGTCATGAATCTTGGGGGGTATGTGTGCACCGTGAGGGTGGTGGCGGAGAAGGGGAAGGGGGATGGGTCGCCGATATCATGACTTTGCGGCCTGATGTTTCTGTTTCTGTTTCTTTTTTCTTTTTTCTTTTCCCGGCGAGGTACCATGTTTGGGGGAGGGACCATGTGTGCGTGTTTTTTCTTTTTCTTTTTCTTTTTTTCGAAATGCTGTCATTCTGAATTTTCTGATGGTTTTCATTATGTGTTCCCTTGACGTTTGTAGGCCGGTGTTTTTCTCTTTTATTCATCATCTCTCTTTAACTCTACCCTCAGTGTTTGATTTTTAACCCTTTTCGATCTGCTTATTCACTCTTCTACCCCTCGCCATAGCCAATCTCACAATCGGGGGGATGAGTGATTTGTTCTCCTCTCTTTCTCCCTATCTGTCGTTCTAGCGAGTACGTTGGTTGCTTTTTTTTCTTCTCTCTATTTCCTTTTTCCTTTTTCCTTTATATTTTTTTCTCCCGGCCTTGTTGTCACATTGCTGTCTTTATTGTTCTATCAGAAACGAGAGGAGTTCGCACACGCTAGGAAATTATGATTATTTTTTTGATTTTTGGCGCCCATTTTCAGGAACCATCGAACTGAAGTCATCCGCTTTTTTTCTTTTCTTCCCCTCCTTCTTGATCGTACTCCCAATCAAGAGGAGCTATTGAATATTGTGCCTTTTCCGCCAGCGAATAACCCCTCTCTTCCCTTTTTCCCCGGATCGGCTCCAGGGGGAGGCGAGAAGGAGGGGAAGAAGCGCTCGCAATGTGGAAGCGTTTTTAAAAACGACTGCTATTGCATACCACCCAAATTCGAGAAAAAGCACCAAATTTTTGGCAGTATGCAATAGCAGCCTTCCTTAAAAAAGGCTTCGACATTGCGAGTGCGCCGCCAGCAAATGTATAATTTTCCAGAGTGGTTTGCCATGAGTGAGATCTGTCATATTTCCTATTCCAACGCAAAAGAGGAAAGCGGGATCTGCCCGATGATTGGTTGCCTCGGTTGATTTTGGCGTTATTCGTTGTACGAGCACTGTATGAGACGGCAGTCCTTGTCGGTTAGCACTCCTCGAGTACTGTAGAGTTGTGTAGCAACTGTACAAGTACGGTAAGTTGAGTTAAGCTACTCAAGTACCGGGAGTATGATAGTATAATGCTGTGCATGAGAAGTCACTCGGCTCTAAAACATGAAGTTATTTGTTAGTAGTCAGCAAAGTCCGAAAAATTCAGTGTTTTTTTCCCCATCACTTCCTCTTTAGCCCCCACAGACACTTGTATGGCACATTAGTATTCATGGGGGCAGTGAATCTTACTTTGGTTGCAGTGTGCTGCTCGAGTAGAAAAGTTGAAAGGTACTGATCGCAAAAATTGTTTCATACTGTCTTGATCGATGAATTCTGTCGGCTGAGGTGGGCGAAAAAACAAAAAACATGCAAGAAATTTGTCAGAGTGGCTCAAATTGAGCAGCTCTGACGAGTTTGGTAGAAAGTATGCAATGCCCACGGTTACGGCTGCACATGTGTACGGTACAATAGATTGCTCATGCAGTGTCCTCGCAGCCTTACAACAATCAGAGTGATACAGGTCATATATGACCAAAGAGATGCAAGAAAAAACCCCCTGAATAACAGTGCAGTTATTTCCTGTAGAGTAAGTTTAAGAATGGTTTCTTGGTGTTAAACTGTTTCGTACTTAGTGTTTAGTGTGCGATTATAGTCAAGTAAACCTACCCAGTTAGCGAATGGGCCATGTTATTGTCTTCAAATTTTTTACAGGCCTCGGGGCTATTCGGGAGCAAAATGAGTAAAGCAGCGATGCTCGTCTAATCGCATCGAACTCGGCAATACAAGGTGTCCATCACATGGAAGTGATAAAGTTGAAAGGCATGAAATTTTTCTCTTCGGCGACACGTCGCACTCGTACCCGATGTAAATGATGCGCCGTTGCTTGAGTGAATACTAAAGGGATTGGAACCATTTCCAACTAGAAGTCGAGCTTCGTGTGTGCGCCCGGCAGCAAAGATCGATTGTCGCGAATGTTGTAAGCCCAGTTTTGACGAAACTAAATTTCTCACAGGGACCTACAGTGAAATTCATCGAGGTACATAGATACGTTTGAAATTCACCTGGCGCAGCCTAAGGGATGTTCCCCGCAATCATTTCATTAAGGGCTGCCTAAAAATCTGGAGAAACAATGTCAAACTATTTGCAATACAGTAGCCCACAGCAATTGGGAGACCTCGGCATCTTGTTTGCTTTTGTCCCTAAAGGGAGGGATCAAGGAAGCACAGATTGTGCTAGCTTGTGCAGTGTGAAAATTGATTAAGGGACTGGGAGGGGTGATGGAGCACCTACATATCTCGTCTCTACATCCTCTTCATGGCCTAAGTTGCGTAGATGCATATAGTACTAAACACTGTAATGACTTTGTAGCCGACTGGACATTTAGGTGCCTCTAGAGCGGGGTAAATGAAAGTTCTACTTGGAGTTTAATAGGTAGCCCCGTGGGAGGAGATGTGAGGAATATCTCGGGATATACTATTCGCAAGGGAACCAATAGAATAAACAAAAAGCCACAGCTATCTCAATGGTTTTGGCTCTCGGCCCTGCATGGCTAGAACAGATTTCTGCCAACCAAGCCTACGGAGGTACAGCTCCTAAGTTTTGTATGTTCCACAGGAGGAAAGGGCAGCGAACCTCGCTTATAGAACATACAAAACTTAGGCGCTGTACCTCCGTAGATATCAGCAGTAATAAGCGGGAGAACCATATAGGTACTTGGGTGCTAGGGTTACTCCGTGAACACTTCTAATAACTGGCCGTAGTTTGTATGCACCCAAGCCTTTAACTTGCGAAAGAGAAGAAATTCCGTGAAGGCTTTGCCAGTTTTTATTCGCTAGGAGAGTTATTTATGGCAACTTGACCAATATAACAGCGTTCACGGACTAGCCCTGGTACCCGAGTACTTAGAGTGGCCGGGTTTACAACATGCGATAGGGACCGGACCTGCGGAGTTGCTTAGAAATGGAAGGTGGAAACTAGTCAGTATCAGAGAGAAGCTGGACAGCCAGGGAGACAGAATTATGAAGTCTACTGTAGCTGTCGTCGATGCTCACCAACCGGCAGGGTCGCATAGTCTTGTCTGAGATGTGGGTGACAAAGCACAAAGTGACCAGTTGGAAAACATATGCCCCGATAGGGGTCACTAGGGTTGAGTTGGAAATCGTGCTTGAGGGGAGAATGCGAACAGGATTCTAGAAAGCAGACAGTTTGTTTGTCTAACAGTGAACCTGTTGGTTGGGTCTGGTAGTTGTCGTGGCTAGCTTTGGGAGGGGGATACTGGCTGTTAGAATATTGGGGCTGAGAATGTGTTTTCCTTAGAGTGTTGAGTTCGATCAGAGATGGTCCTTGGATAGGTATCATACGTAACAACTGGAGTGCCCGCTTGAGTGCTTGTGTATCAGCAAGGGAGGTTATCCACGAGGGCCAGGTTTTGAATGTTCCCGGTTTCTCTGATGCCGAACCCGTGGGCGTAGCTCTTCCAATTCCCTCCATCCTATTTTTTGCGATCTGCTGGTGATCTTCGCCTAGCCAAAAAGCAAAAACCTTTTGACCTGAGGGGCTATCGGCAAGAAGGGAGAATCCAAATGCTTGTTATAGCACCTGCTCGGCTGGTTTCGTATCACAGCCACTTCCAGTACCCAGACCCCTGGAAATACTTTTCATCCCATACAATCTATTCTATCGTTCACTCTACAGCGACGACTACCCATTAGTTTTTCGTCAATTGATTGTTCATGTTGGTTCGGGAGAGTTCGGGTACGGGAGATAGGTGGCAAAATTGAGGCTAATAGATGGGTTTGTTGGTATACATTCCCCCTTACAAATATCTCACGGTATTAACTAGAGGCCCCTCGCAGCACTATATAGGAGCTAATGTGTTTTTGGTGCCAACGAGACGTCTAAAAACGTGAATCATACTACCGGTACTAGTAGGCCTACTAAGGCTAGTATTGCAATTTGTGGACTCACACTGGTCATGTATTTTTCGGTCTTCGGGCGGTTGGGGTATAATTGAATTCAGGTACCGGTAGAGATCTGGCATCGGGCGGACCAAGCTTGATATACTTTACGAACTAACGAAGCGGTTGTATGTTAGGCTGTTAGTTTTACGATAGGATATCTTTCAGGCAGCTGATTTACTGAGAGAGCTTCCCCGCCTCCACTTGTCTTAAAGCTTTAGTTTCTATGAACATCGGAGGGGAGCGCCCAAGGTAACCCTTTGGTTCGGGTTCATATTTTAAGTTAACCTCAAAGAGGTTTAGTTGTCATTGCGTTAGGCATGGTATCCTTGAACAGTTTCCAGGTTCTTCAATGCTCGCAGAGTGGATTGGGTTGGTTCCCGAGCTCCGCAAGCGTCCTTCTGCTCTGAGTGTCGAGCATAACTTGCACAGGAATTTCCCCCAAACCCTAAGTTATCACACAAGTGGTACCCACCTTACGAACCAACCACTTAAGCTCGGATAATAGGTTCTCGAGGGGTTTCCCTTTGTTTCACCCTAGTTAGATACTCCACTGATAGAAGTATAGGTATAGCCAACTCACTATGCCTTACCTTAGCGATCGAGAGCGAAAAGACACCTTTCCAGGAGTCAAGAAGAAGGTATGATGTGTCTGCTGGCATGGTAGACAACTTTGCGAACCAATTTCCACACACTCACAGCCCCTAGGCTACGGTACCCGTTCGAACAGCGGCCGGTTTCTTCTCGGAATCAAACCAACTAAATGGCCCATGGGTTCGGTTCAAGCTATTGAGGCTGAAACATTTTTCCTCTTGCTTAGTTGGCGTTATCTGTCGCACATTAACACTACTGCGCTCGTACCGTACTCTTTCTATTCCTCGGCAAGCGCCATGTTCTCGAACGATGCTGGGAGGGGAAATTCGGCGTTGGTGGGCTGGCTGAATGTGAAGAACACGAGGTGGGGGTCCAGAAAGAATTAAAAAAAGCCATCCTTTTTGAAGTTACGATGATAGAAATGGAGAGCAGATACAGTACCGGTACTCCTTGCTGTTCCAGCGACCCTCCTGCATCTGCAAAGCCATCCCGAGTTACAGTACTGTACCGCTCATGGTCATAAGTATACAAAAGACTTGTCTCGGATTCGTCAATCTCGGTGATATGAATGGTGATGTGGATACGATATACTTTTATCATCGAGAAGTTAGTTTGGCTAGGTTCTGGGTGAATTCCTTTGTGAAGAAAATAATTTGGTTAAGGGGATTCAATTCATTACTTTTCCTGAGACCTTGTTGAGGAATCCATTTTAAATCTTGACTGTCGATCGGCTCCATAACCTGCCCAGCAGAAAGTCGTTTAGTACGGTATTATACGAACACCAGGATTTCGAACATAATTACCTAAAAGTGGGACCCGGGGAGTCAACAACGCTGTCCCGTAACAGATGCTGGGATAATAACCCACAAATCGCACACGCGAGGCATGCATCTGTGCGGTTTGGGATAGCGTGGGGGGACTGCCGCTTGGAGGCGGACCCGGACGGGAAGATCTCCCGCAGAACTTTTCGATTGGGAAGAGTAAGTGGCTAAGCTCATAGCGGACTGAGCGAAGTCAGCGGTAATTTAACTTACTTCGGGGAAGGGTGTAGGTTTCCCCGCTCCTAGTTCACGATTCTCTCTGCACCGGTTGTAGCAGTAAGAAGTGAAATAGCGATTAACAACCGGGCGCCGCTGTCCACGGGACCAACCCCCCCTGGCAATGCTCTGGGAGAATATGAGCAATCACAGTCTCACTAGGGCTATGCTGGCTCACACGATGACCATACAAAGGTCTCGGGTGGGATGGGCTAAGTCAAGACTCGGATAAAAAGAAAGAGGGTGGTAGCATTGGAGCTGTGTTGAACTCAAGTCAATCTCTTGTGATTGGTACTTCGAGTTACAACCCGGAGACCACCCCCCTCCACCAATGGCAGGTATTATCAGGATTTAATTATCTGTGTACTTGAGGATAAGACTATCATGCTTGAGACTCATTGGTAAACAATCAGGTATCGCTATAAAGACACTTGGCTCTTTAATGCTTGTGACCATTCTTTATAAACAAAAGGTATCACCCACTCAAGTCAATCTATTCTATTCTGCAAGAGGTCAAAACAAGCTACTTCTTGGCAGGCATAATGTGCTGTCCATCCTTCCATCTCTTCTCATCTTGATTTCATTTTCAACCAGCCAGTAGTTTGAGCAGTTTGAGAGATGATAGGGCTACAATCTGATATGTAATTTAACAACTGCAATTGTGACTAGATAATCGAGATGATCTGACACCATCGCTTTTTATTGGTATTGTCAGTGATTTGGCAGTAATCCATTGGTAAGAGTGCAGTTTATGCTTAAAGTTAGTGTGATCCTCAGGCCATGGATTTGGTACCCTGATATTATTTGCTCAGTTATAGGCTACCTATAGATGCAATAGCTCATTAGTGTGCCTGTGATCTTCTAGTTGGATTTAGGTAAGGGAGTTTATTGTCTTTTGTATTTTTGCCTAGCTCAATCTCTATTTCACTCTTTGATAGTGCATGTTAGATTGAGCTTCCTTTTGCTCCCATTCCTACTTGGTATTGATAATTGATTGTTTGAAAGGAGTGAATGGCCATAGTGGTAATGCCTTGCTAACAAAGAAAGGTCTTATTCCTAGGCTCAGTCACAGCCACCACCACCCTATCATTGAAAGGTCGCCCCCCCAGGTTTGTCTCACCATTTCACCCTTCTCTTCATTCCACTCCATGTTCATCCAATCACAAGCAATTATGTCAGGACTCACCTACCGTTACCTTCCCGGTCCTCTGATGACCCTTTTATATACCCGCGAAAAGTCTGTGACGCCCGTGACCAACTCGAAAAGAAAACAAACCCCGTATATCACATATCTGGACCAACGGGACCCAGAAGACACTCGATATGCCGGTAATAAGCCCGATACCTCGTAATTTGTTCCAGGATCGAAGGAGCTCGGAACCCTATCCAATAGAAGGAAAAGTGACCTGTAACTAGGCGGGTTGAATTACGGAGCAGTCGGAATGGGTGGGTAGGGCCGGTTGAGGAGAAGAGTTGGCAGTAGGTGAGAGGAAGGAGAATGGAGAGAGAGGGAAGAGGAGCGGAGGAAGAGGAGCAGGAGGAGGAAGTACTTGCTAGTGTGGCGTTCTGACGCGTTGAGGGTGGCTCGTTGTCGAGGAGGAGAGAAAGGTTGGTGATGTTATGTTTATCGGGGAAGCGGAGAGTCGTTTTCTTAGTGAAGTTAGACCTTGGGTAGAGCAAGACTGACTGGTTTACGAAATGGTAGAACGGAAGTTTGGCTGACTCAATAGTTTTAGATTTATCACTAATGCTGATGATAACCTAGGATAGACTTCTCTATACTGACATTCTCCAGGAGTCAGCATCAAGATACAGCGGCCTTCGTCCTGAATTCCAAGACTCGACGGTAATGATCCGGGATACATGGCTTTGGTTAGTGCTATTCTATAGAAGGCGAAAGTCTATCATAGGAGTTCATTTTTCATTGCCCTTCCTCCACTTCTTGTACCCTCTCTTCCATTTTTCCTTCCTTCATCCCTTTGTTTCTCTCTCCCGCTCGCAACCTTAGCCTGCTCAGTTACCATCTTCACAAACCCCATACCTCGAAACACCAGATCACCACGAATACCTAAAGCCCTCCGCAAAGAAAGATACCAAGAGCTGAAGCCAAAAATTCACCAGGGATCGATGAAGACAGGTATGTTCCTCCTCGAACTCGTCCTTCAACTTTGTCCCTAATAGCCGTCTGGAGAAAAACTAAACCGCGATGAACACGTTCTTGGGGAGGTCCACCAAGCCAGACTGACCAAGCCCTACGCGCAGGCCGACCTTCGTATACCACTCTATTTGTTAAAAGTTGATAAGGGCAGCTATGAAATAGGGAGTGATAGTTCACCGACCGAACGCCTCAGCTAATCCCACCCCCTTGCTTTCGCAATGCAGTAGCCACGAGGAAAAACGGGCGCGAAAAAGCATGAACTATAGAGGCAAACTAATGCTAGACCTTCTGGTGCTAAGAGGTGTAAGCCTCACCTATTTTCGCTTTGATCCTCCAGATTTCAGGACTGTGCCCGCGCTGCTAACATTCCAAATTTGACAGCGACTCGAATAAACCTCGACGCCGGCGACACCTAAGTCGACTTCTATTTCCAAACGCTATTGCCACCCTGAATCTCACGCGAAACGGCGGTCGGCAAGGCCAGAAAAACACGAAAGCCCTCAAACCTTTTACCTGGACCTACGCAAGCTACCTTTCCAAGCTCACATCACAAGTCCCCAGAGTATCCTAATACCGGATAAGAAAATGCGATGCGGCGAGTCAGTTCACCTCTTGAGAATAAACAAGTTTCTTGGGAGATCTCGTCGAGTCCTCACCTGCCAATCATACCCTATCACTCGACGCGAAACGCGGTCCTCAATAGAACTTGGATGCGATGCTCAATTATTTCCCAAGAACCTCCCCCGGCCCTAGGCGCGCGTAATGCACCTTGAGGTAGTTGTTGGTTTACCGATAGCCTATCCGAACTCCACCTCTGTCGGTTCTTGCCCTACCACTAGAGTACTGCCCCCCCACACCTCCCGAGGAAGCCCCGCTTCAATCATATGTACATCGGTTTCCTTCTCCTGCCTCTGTTTCCGTTTGCGTCTGTCTAGTTCCCGTCTGCATCTCCCCCTCCCAACCCTTTCTCACCTCTCGCTTCTCCTTCCCGATAGCTCACGTTACCATTAATATGATACGGGAACCCTCAACCGTTCGGAGGGGTTACCAAGAAAATAGAAATGATTCTGATTTTGACTTGTCATATGTTACCCAATGTCCATTGCCGTACTGAAATCTATCCGTAAATTTAGTATCCAGTGGATTCTAGCACCTTCATTGATTCCAGGCCTCATGAAACGTTTCCCACCAGTCGCCAGCGAAATACAGCCGATGACACTCTGAGGAAGAGAAAAACAAAAACAGCCGGAAACCCACATCTTGTTTTTATAGCGTGCAAAACCCGGTTCGGAGTGCCCGATGACTCACAGCCACACGGTCCACACCACTATCCCCGGGCCTATCATGGTACTATGCGCTACCGGTGGGCACGAGAAATGATATATCTGGTGCAATAATGCATACAAGTCAACCTTTGGCGAGAATATATGCGAAGGTAGGGCGTTCGCAAGTTTTTGTAGTGGGGGCGGATGTTCGGGACACTGGACCTGGCCTGTATGCCCTCTCTTTGGTATGCTTGAGTAGTAAAAATCCTACTATCACCTAATAATACTTACCTGTTAGGGGAACCCGCAATCGGATTTCCTGAATTAGAAAATTGTGGAAATTACAGGCTTGCATACGCCACAACCCTCGCTGTGCTTCCAACAGGCAATTCAGCCAATATTGACTTCTTCTCAGAGGAAAACATTTAGAGAGTATTCAACCAAAATTATGATTAAGCATTAAGCTGACTGTGGACGGCAAGGACCTCAAATCACCCTTCTCTTCCACTTGCTAGACCGACCCTACCCATATGTGAATATATGGAGATTCACTGGGCGAGCAATTTCCAAGCCAAGGCTACGGCTCACGAACCTTATAGACACAGCCCACGACTCTCTCCTCCTGGCACCCCATAGGTGCGCTCTGGGAATGCGGGAGGTGGTGGGGTGATACCGGGAATCGAGTGTACCCGTAATTGAACGACGTTTGCAGGTACGACTACTATTGCATGACGCCGCCAAGATCTAAGCAAAAACGCTGGATTTCTGCAGGCAATGCCAACCGTGTTCGCGAGCGTCGTTCAATCAGGAGTCAACCCATCTGGCCCCCAGATCCCACACTTCCCGGCTAAGGTGCCAGCCATTTCCTAACTCATTTGGACTGTGTGCTAGGTTTCCTGGCAGCTGGCCACGGAGACTTTGGGCAACTTTGCTACTTACGGCCCGACGCGCCCTATGCATATTTCTGCAAAAAGGGTTTTGGTACTAATAAAAGCTACCGTTGCTCGAAGGTGTAGGCTACACCAGTGAGGATGGAACCAGCCGGCGCCGTGGAGCAAAAGCGCAGGGTAGTAACTCGAATCGCTACTCAAAATCTTCGGTGGGGTTGGATCTTTGGGAAGTAGGGGGCGTTCTGGTGTGATAGGCTGGACTTACAAGTGTTTAATGTGTTCTTAGTGGGAAGAGAGGGCTTATTTATCATGGGTATGATGGAAAAACTTGGTCCATGGATTATATATTATGGGGAGGGGGTGGCGAAGTAGGCACGCTTTGATTTTTTCGGGCAGGTCGCTGCTAAGGATATAGAATGATGGAATAAGTGGTGTGCACATCTGTTTATAGCCCTTTTTAGATTAATCGTTCAGTTATTTTGTTTTCTGTGCCCGATAAATATCGCGTTGGAAATTTGGAAGGCGCCCTCCAGGCAAGGTTTCACTGTTCCACTAGTATGAACTAGTCTACCAAAGATCACAAATTCCCCAGAGATTTTACTAGGGAGAATCTCCTCGGTGAAGTAAACTTCTGAATCTGAAAATTTCCTTCTAAAATCATATCTACTCTCTCTTTCAGGGCAAATAAATATCTTTAGCCACCTGGCCACCGACAGAAAAAGGCTTATATACCTCTCTGCTATACCCTCCCCATCTAGATCTAACCTACGCAGAGGAGAGTGGAGAAGAGTAACACACTCCTTACTCCAGCTGTATTAAAAGATGCTTTCTTGCTCCTCTATTTGTCCCCCCCCTCTAGGGAGCATCGTAATTGATCTTCCCCCCGAGGAGAAACCGTCTTCAGGGAGTACGATAGTAGATGCCTTGGACCCAAGAAACTGAACCCAGCCGAACCCATTAAACCAGGGGTGAGCCTACGACTCTAGCATTATGTAGAAACTTTAACGTACCCACAAGAACCAAAAAAAATAGACTATGTACTAGGTAATTCAAACCTTCTCCTCAAAAAAAGCCTAGAAAATCAAACACAACAAAACCCTCTTCCCCAAATAAACAATGAAAAAAAAATAGAAAGAAGGAGGGAAAGAAAAAATACCAAACCTTACTAGAAGAGCCAACCCCAACACCCCAATAGCACGCATTCTGTGCATTAAATTTCTAATGGTAGGCCTGATATTTGTATCAAACCAAAACGCAACCCAACTGCACGTTTGTTTCAATAATAAACAACCCACCTACCAATGATCTCACCCACCACCTCCACCTGCTACAGTATAGGTAATACAGCCCAATTCAGTGCAATTCTTGCAACCCACTCACGTGCATGGCCCTGTACCGCAGTGAATTTCCCCGCTTCGGGCTTCATTGGCTGTCCATGTGGAATTTAAATCTCACACGGGCGGGATTATCAACGCCTTATGCGGCACGTGGATCTTCACCGGCTAGCTCCGCAGACGTCGGGAGGGATCCCGCATCGCTTATCGAACCATGGATCTTGGTGAGGGGTGGGGGAAGGGGTGGCGCGTGGCTCTTGTGATCTACGAATTATAAACCACTAGGATTATTACTTGGCCGTTCTGTTTTACTGAAAGAATATCTGATGTATTCTGTTATGAATGTGGATTTTGTGTTCCTTATTCCGCAGAAACGACTGTACAGAGTGAAGTACAGTATTCTATCCTCCTAGTGGGCTGTCAGTTCTTACTCTCAAATCCGGGTTAGGCGACCTACTATTGAACTACTGTAGCTCCTACAAAGCGAGTAGTCCAAATACCATTTTCCGCCCACCTGTTGCGCTCAGACTGAGCATGGTCATAGCAAGCCACATGGTCAATGAGAGTATACACGGGTAAGAGATCAACTAACTTTTTTTCCTAATTCTTTTATTAAAAAAAGTTGACCGGAGAGTGTGCGTGGTACGAGATGAGTGTTTACGTAAACACATTCGAATTTGATACCACGAAACTCCTATAATAAGTCGTCCGGGGGCTTTTTATCTTTAGAAAGCACACCTCTCGCTCACAAGCCATCACTCGCTCACCTCTGGGCTGGATGCGTAGCACTAGAGAGATTTTATGACAAGATAGAAGATATACAGTAGATACGGACAAAACCGCCTACTATTCACTTACTATAAGAGCTTGTTTGGATACGACAGTTCCGTCCTATTGCCCCATACAAATGGCGGTTTCCCCTTTGTTCAAAAAATCTGAAACAACCGTTTCTACAGGTAAAATAGTTACAAAACGGAATGGATGTTTTTCCTTCCGCCTTTCCCAAACAGGCTCGAACTGATTAGGAGTCGCTGGGAAGTCTCACCAGATTCCAAGTGTCATTTTTTCTCTGGGCCAGATACATAAACTATCACTCGCAAAATTATAGGGCTCGAACAGGAAGTTTACATAGCCCTCGATGCGATACGGTACGGGACAGCTACTTATGGTAATAATTGTAACTTACTGTGAACCTACCAGACCCCGTTAAGCAGACAAGTATGAAAAAAAGACTTGAGATCTCAATGGAGATGTAAGAGGGGGGGACGACTTACACATGGGGCACGGTGAGTAAAAAAAGCGCAACTTAGGTTCTAATGCATAATCAATCCCCCATTGCGAATAAGGATATCGTAGGTCCAACTTGGCTCTTGCTCAGCACCACCCCCCTGCACGCAGCTCTCCTCATACGCTACCAAAGACTCTTCTTTAAATATTTTGTCCAACCGTCCTCTAATTTCTATAGCCTAGCGATCCAAAGCCCCCTTGTTGGAAGGAGAATCATTTGTCCGCACTTTCTACGACACGAACTCTTATGGCCAAATATGCAACTACCCGGCATAATATTTTATAGCGCGAGAGACCGCTGCCTAGCACTGTCCCTCACAAATGCAACCTACGATACAGTATCAATAGTACACGATACAGTACTGCTAGCAAGGCTCTTCCTGAGACTTCGAGGACTAGTATTTGCTTTGATAGGTGTTGGCTCATGGTAGGTTTTGCCCGTTTTGCGTGTAAATTTTCCTTTCTCTCTTACTTGCCTTCTACCCACCTTTCTAGGGTTACCACACTTTTGACTGGTGGTGTGGGTCTGCTCCAAGCAGTGCTCTCGGCCGGTCAGGCCACCAATAGGCAGTAGGACAGGATGGGGGGCAGGCCACTCCGGAGAACAGCCTAGGCTGATATACGCTGAATTTGATTGGCCTACCAAAGCCTATCAGGTAGGCACCTATAGGTCCGGTATCTTGATTCCCCCCACCTCTTTCGGGTTCCTCATCTTTTATTTTATTTTTCTTCCTCTTTACCCCCAACCATTGCTTCTTAAGCAATCACACAATGGGCGATACACAACCAACTCAACAAAGTTTTGACCATTCACCTTCAGGATCTTCGGCACTGTCCACCTTATCTTACCATTCTTCCCTCTGATTCTACTTCTTCTTTAGCAGGAATCACCTTACACCCCAAGCTAACAAAGCAAAATTATTCTTGTATTTTTAATGTTATTTGTAATTAGGAAAAAAAAAACATTTACAGTTAATCTCCCCGTATTAATGTAGTCACCATACCTTACTACACACAGTTGGCTAACCTGATAGCAGCTCTTTTTCTATAATTAATTCAATTAATTAATTAATCTACTGTCTCTAGTATCTTTTAGTATTTTTTTATTTTTTTTACTAATAAAGCGAAATTGTTCTTGTATTTTTAGTGTTAATTGGGAAACATTTATAGTGAATTTTTGCAGTTGACACTGCTTTGCTACTCGCTAAGAGCGGGCCGACCTAGGCCATGTAGGCCGGCCTGTAGCTGGGCCCGACCCAGCCAGGCTCAGGCATTGCCAGGCCTGCAGGGTCGGGCCAGGCTAGATCCTAGAGAATTTAACAGGCTGGGCCCGGCTTTACTGAGGGCCTAGACTACCTAGCCCCTTTAGTAACACTGGCTCCAAGCAAGCAAGCAAACAGGTGAGAAAGAAGGAAAGGAAAGGCAATACTAGTTTACTGACCTAGACTGTACACGGTTTCCTTAGAAGATAGAACCTGGTAAACTTGATGCCCCTAGGCCGTCGGAAACGATTTGCCACATCAATAGTTAGTCTACTATCTAGAGCTCAATAACACCAATAATCTTCAAGCATTGTGGAGATCTTGCTAACCGACTTCCTTCGTATTTCCAAACATCAAGGATATCCATTAATTACGTTTTTCTCTCCCTTTGCGTTCAGTTTCTTATGCCACTTCCGCCTAGCCTTCCAGCTATGTCTCATTGCTAGCACGGCATGGCACGAAGGAAGGAAGGAAGGAAACAATGTAGAAGGGGTAATTAAATAAGCGCAGCAGATCTCAATAAATATCTTCGATCATAGGCTTTTTATTTTTCATGTCTTAATACATATGAAACTAGTATTGCTCAGGCTGTGGCCTCACCAAAAACCTACAGTAGGAAGAGATACACCACCGCCCCCATCAATACCCCGAAACCTAGCTTCCCGCGTGATAAGTATCTATTCCGAAGTTGATATTGCATAAAATACCTAGCTAGCACAGTGGTTAATATATCAAAAAAAGACAATTAACTCCTGCAGCAACTAGCAGGGGTTCTGAAAGGCATGGACGTTTTGACTATTTGCGCTCTCTCTCCTTATTCATTTCCTGGTAAACCTTTTTTTCAAGCAAAGAAAGGTATAGATATGATAGTATGATACCTAGAGAAAGACATAAGATTGGCAGATGCCAGACAGGTGCAGCCAGGATAAATACATGATGTTGAAATAAGATCCATGTGATATTATACTAATTTGACCTCAACATCTAGATGATTGAGCTATCAGGTGATGAGATAGCACTTCTCAAACCCGTAGTACAGTACATAAGTCTCGTACAGTATATATTAGACCAGAGAATCTCCATAGCATTCGGAATTTGCAGTTGCCCTTTTTCCCCAATCTATGGAGGCAGAGCAACATCCCCCCTTATTCAAAAGAAAAAAGATTTTTTCTTCTTCTTGTTTCATCTATATTCCGCTACCCCGCCGATCGCGGACCTCACCCTTAGGTCCAGAGTCGGATTCTACCACCTCGCAGCAGATCTGATTTGCGCTACAGCCCTATTGAAGAAGGCTTAAGGTCTTCAGTCTCCCAGTTCCTGTAGGGAAGGTATCCCTCGTTCTCCTACCCTACGTGACGGTTCGTTCGATAATTAATAACTCATTTTGGGAGGAATCGAACTCCTGGGCTCCTGCTAATTGCACAGGAGGGTTAATTGTTTCTTGACATATTAACCACTGCGCCAGCTAGGTATTTTCACATTATATCGCTATAGGGCCGAATTCTTATCTTGTTTGTCTTTGATTTTTCGCTTGAGGTTGAAGATATAATAACGATTGCATAATATTTATTTATTTGTTAAACGTTTAAGCACTGCAGAAATCCGGCCTTGAAAGAAGGGAGATTATAAAGGCTAATCGATGATACAGTAGCTAACGGCAGGGT
>Ga0307507_10005842_pt1 | contig 19654 bp, 12 predicted proteins | sample 7_EM_MG_FD_207223 | JGI IMG/M metagenome (GOLD analysis project Ga0307507, IMG submission 207223) | Populus trichocarpa ectomycorrhiza microbial communities from riparian zone in the Pacific Northwest, United States - 7_EM | ecosystem: Host-associated > Plants > Roots > Unclassified | place...
ATGGTAGATTCCTGGCCATGATAGCTTTAGTTTGATGATAGTATTGGTTAGTTTCTTTATTATGATTTTCACTCTTCGTTCTATATTTCCTTGTCTTTTGATCGGGGCTAAGGTTAATAACTGATGACCATGACTTGTAAATTTGGAAAAAGAAAATTACGAGGAAATTTTTAGAATAAAGTTTCTTTGATCCATGTCCTACTGCCGTGTTAATGACGAAGGAAATTGAGCTTGCTAACAAGGAAATTGAGTTTCACCTCCCTTTCCAGAAACCAAACATGTTCAATTATTAAACCCTGCCATGTTTATTTCCGAAAATTTATTATGATGTGAATCGAACGTCATGACCGCACCGGCCCACCCACCACAAAATCCTGTAAAAGTAAATTGAATTTTTAATATATTAAGTTCAATGCAATTACTTTGCAGCCCCGGTGCCCCGTGAGCATGAGTTGCGACATAAAATGGAAGCTGGTGCCCTCCCCCAACACTCAGGAATTGGCTGCAATTATCGCGTTCAACTCGTTGAGAAAACCTGCAATGGCCATAATCACTGAACAAGCCCCAAAACAAATTTTAGGTAAGAATGAAAACCACAAGCAAATAGCACAGGTTGGCAAATTGAAAAACTGCCAAAGGATTTCCCATAGCCAATTATAGGACGGCTGTACAGTATATTAACATGTTTCAACTCAACATCTCAATGCCACCGAATTCTTTTCTAATCATGGCCTGTGACACACATTATCTACAATAACTTCTGCAATGGCCCCACAGCTTAACCGAATCCAAACCCTTCACTGGCTTCATGAATGGCAAGTAGCAACCTCTCTTCCAAATGTTGTTTTGAAGGATACTCCGGTAAGTCCAATTGATTGAAACTGCAAGAATCAATTGGTTAGGTTAGAATCTCATGTATATTTTCCCCATCAACAAAAATTTAAATTGGGGGAGTGAAGTGAAGGAATGCAGCCAGAGACATCATTACTGCATATAATCTTAACAAAAAAAAAAAGCCACTGTAATACAAGATTACCAAGTATGAGCTGAGGGCAAGTGATCAGGGCTCCCATAAGCCTTGTGTATCTGGAACTTTTGTGAACCTGAGATTCCTTGGAGAGCACTAAAGCCTTCCAAAGGCACCTGGAAGAAGTAGAAAAAACCATTCTTAGACCTCTTAAGAGTTCCCTCATTTTTATCCAGGAAAATGATCTAAAGCATCAAAAGAATGCAACAATCCCCCAAGATTATGAATTTGTTTCCAAGCAGACTTTTTAGCAAGCATATTACAATCTCATCGAGATGTCAATGATCAAGAAAATCCTTTGTCAGAAACAAGTTGAGAACCTTAAGGCATGAATCTGACAAAATAACATGCTAGTGTAAGTAAAATACCTTGGATGTGCCCGTCACAAACTGCAGAAGCCGAGCCTTATCCTCCTTGCTGAATCCTTGAACAACCTCCCAGAACCACTGTATGACAGGAGATGCTGGGCTGTATCCAGAGTACTCAGTATTGGTCCTCATGTCATCCACTGGAAGACATCAACAAGGAACAATCTTTTAGAGCCTTGTTTCATATATCACAAGAATTTTTGGATAGAAGGTAGGGAATGAAAAAATATCGTCATAAATCAAGCAAGGACAACAGATTGGGGAAAACTCACAATCAATATCTGGAAGTCCACTTATCAATAATTCCAACTCCTTGTCATTAAAAATTGAAATTAATTCCCTGGAAATTAATTCAGTGAATCCTTCCAAGAAGGCGTTTATTTGAGGACGAATAGCGGTTGTCAAACGATGCTCAGCAACTAAATCAACATACTGGTGCTTATTCTCCTCTGTGACTTTAATGTTACGCCCACCAGGAATGAGTTCATAGTCCGTCACCTACGTTGTGTTCATCAAACTTGATCATTAAAAAACATCATCCATGACGTCTTGGTTACAAAGTCAGTGCAAAGTCATTACCTCATTTTTTTCATACAGTATAAGCTTCTCCTCATCAGCATCAATGCTGAAAGTGAGATCCAGAACATCACTTATATCATTCTGCAAGCATGAAGGAGTAGGCTAATAAGTTTCAAAGAGTGCGTGTACACATAGTTGGTTAGGGGGGTGGTTAATGGCCATTGCGCATACCTCAAGCATCCACTTCAGGTTTTTAAAGTAATCAGGATCAATAGCTTCAATGTCATGATATGTAACTTTAACTCCTAAAATATGCTTGTAAAAGGATCGAGTGAAATGGACATCCAAAAGTTGACCATCAAAAAGTGCTTTCCCAACCTGCCAGACATAGATGAGAGTCATTTAGAAAATACACAATCAACATTGCAATCAAACAAGAACATCTAGAAATGGTACTCACAACTCTTCCAACAAATTTGAAGTATGATAGATGTTCTGTTTGGTAAACAGAGTTTGGGTTAGGCTGAAACGTTGATTCATTGCCAACTGTTGTAAACAGCAGTGCTCCCTTGTCAAAAATAACTCTGGATAACAGCTGGTACCATTCCCTCGTCAGTCCACCTGCATCAATTCCTTCCTCTCCTTGAAAGTGAACAGTCAGCCTCCCTTTCAAATCTATGGTTGATCGCATGCGAAGTTGATTGTATGAATCTTCAAGAATGTAAGCTCTTCTCACAGAAATTCTTAAAGGACTGTGATGATGATCATGCTGGTGTTTTATTTTTGATCTGAAGTGGGCTCGCTTGTTGTCAAAATCAACAAAACGCGGAACCCTCAGCATGAGTGAGAAAGACTTCTCAAGCAACCCAGGATTTTGACGGATGAAAGCATTAAGCAGCTTCCTGTGTTTCTCTGAGAACTTGACAAAAGCAGCATGTTTCTCATCGACTTTCAAACCAGGGACTGAGGTTTTCTGCTGGGCAGCAGATGAGCTCGCATCTTCAACCTCAGAAACTGTAATACTATAGTCATGGCTGGAACCTGGCTGTGCAGGATGCAACTTCTCACACATCACAAAGAAGGACTCTATGTATGGTAAGATGTTCTGTGATCCTGCTGGAAGTGGAGGCATCACACCAGATGTCTTAGATGTAGAAGTTCTCGGTAGCAAATCAGGAGCAGAATCTGAATAGCTCTCTATTTTGCTTATGCAGGTGCTCAGCTCCAACCACAAAGGCTCTAAAGCTGCATTGATGTCACATACCAGAGAGAGAGCAGCAGTATGCTTTTTTTCTGGAGGAAGATGCTGATCCTTCTCTTTCTCAACTAGTGAAGTAACAAGGGAGCTTAATGCCTGCAAAACCCTCAAAATTGCAGCTCCATCAGAGGATGTTGTACTGAGAAGTGCTTTCACTGCTTCACCGAACATGCGTAACTCAACCATGGCAGATTTTGTCAAAGTTTGAACAGCATTGGCTAGCTCTGTAATAAATAGATGACAGTGGGTTGGAGCAATGGCAACCAGCTTCTTCATTACCTCCGCCACAAGAGTATAAGCATTATCTGACAAACTGAGAAACATAGCATGTCAAGACAAAGGCACCGAGCATATGTGAAAATAGATCCTACACCTCTAAAATAATGATGATACTAATCGCAGACAATAGAAAAACAGCCATTAAATTTGTTGAGCCAACAAATTGTCAGCTGAGCCATACTGAGGAAATAAAAATAAGACTTGTAGTCCATGAAATCTAGTCCATGCATGACACCAGCAGATGATGCAAGAAAATTTGCCAGAAAGATAATAAACAACTATTTGTTGACATCAATGAGCACAAGAACCACATAAGGCATGGAAAAGCATATTAAAGTTACATCATACCCTTCCCGTGCTAGCAATGAGCATAGAAGTCGAAGTTCTGCTTGTGGCAGGTTAAGCAGTATTATTTGAGCATCTGATTCACTATTTGCACCAGAAGTGGGTTTGGCGGAAGATGAACCAGCAACGCCTAAAGTGGTAGCACCAACTTCAGTATTCATGTCAGCATCTGAACTGGAATTTTGGGGGCCAGATGGTTGTTCAGTGGCAGCCTCGGTTTTATCTGATAAACTTGTTTTGTTTTCAGCATTGTCAATGATAACCTCCAATAAGTTAAGCAGCTGCAAAATGAATTCATGTCAATCAATATCCACTTTGCAGTCCAATGAGCAATCTAAAAACCAACATAATACTATGTGAAGCATCACCTGTTCAAGATGTGCTATGCTCCTCAAATAAAGAGGTTGGTTCAAGAGGCTCAAGAGTAAGGCAATAGATATGTATCCTTCCTCGTGCTGCTTTCTATCATCTTCCCTTACAATCATCACAGCTTTGCCACGTGCCTGCTCAGTATTCTCTGTCTCCCTTAGTGCAGGGAGAGGCAGTCTAAACTGAAGTAAAATTTTTGCCACATAGGGATGGTTTCGAGCCAAGTAAGTCAGCATCTCAAGGATACGCCGAGACAGCAAGGGTGGAACTCCTATAAATAAACAACAAATTATATGTATATACTAACTACTCTATGCGCCAGTAACACAAGATAAAAATCAGAAACTCCTCGAATACACCATCAAGAATTAGAGCTCTAAAGCTTCAAGCATGTAGCAGATGAATCATAATTGTCTTGAGATGATTTTCACAGCAAACCGGGGGGGGGGGGGGTGTTCATGGTGTCAGTTGCAATGGACAAACACAATGCATGGTAATGGCCCAGACAAAACAAACCACATGATAGGGAGCCGACCACCTTCCAGAGTGCAAGAACATAAAGTACACAATCATGAACCGTTTTTTTTTTTTTTTTAACATGGCATCTTTCTAATAATAATAAATAGCAACTATTTTTTTTAAAATGTTAAGATACAGAAATTAAATTACAGATCTTACCATCGAAAGACTGTGGACGCGAATACATCACATTGCTCTGGCAAGCATAGAGTCGATACAATGGCTCAGCAACATTTGAATAATTGGCAGGCCTTCTTTTATCAACCATCAGCATATCCATCAGGATTTTTACCAGAGTAGCTCTGGTTTCACCATGAGAACATAAATTCAGGAGAAGCCTTTGTAGTGGTCCTTTATACAGCGGCTACAAAGTCATGCAATTGGTACAATTATCAGAATCTAGATGGTCCACACTATCAAGAAAAAAAGAAAAAAAAAGAGAGAGAGTACTGCACAAAGGCAAATATATTCTTGCTGAGTACCTGAACTATGCGAAGCACCCGAATCATTGCTTGAAGAGATTCTGTCTCAACTAAAGGAGCTCCATCAGCTTCAACAAGCTTAGCAGTCATAGACCTACGGGAGGCAATCCCAGCTCTTTCCAGACTGTATCCAATACCTTCACCCCGTCGAGAAGACTCACCTCTACGACTTCTAGGGTACATACCAAAGAGATTGCGATTGCTATAACGATGAGCAAATCTTTCTCGCAACATGTTAGCCTCCGCAACAAGGGCGGGTGTGAGATTGGCAAGAATAGCATCAGATGATGTTAGGAGAACCTGAGGATGGAAACATAGTTATATGTTTATATCACATACCAAACAAATTTTATGACCAGAGCACAAAAAGAAATGTACCTCTTCACGCAAATCTGAAGGGAATGTTGCAATGATTGAGACTGTGTCCATCTCAACAGGTTGACCTTCCAGTTCATGAGATTGATGAAGTCTTTGTGCTTGTTGTTGTGCTAAAACCTCTGCCCGGATGTCTGGGGGAAGGGCTGCAAGGAACTCTGGATCAATATCTCCCATGTTTTGTGGTTCTGCATTTGAAGGCTGTGACACTTGACCCTGTTGAGCAGAGAGGACTTCAGCACGCAATTCCTCAGGAAGGGCATCCAAGAAAGCAGGGTCAATTGATCCAGATCCAGTATCACCACCAATCTGCTGTTCCACAGCTGGACCATCTTGCTCTGCTTCCCTGCTAGAATTTTCAGATACCTCAGTCACACTATGAAGAGATGCATCTCTCCCAGTTGCAAGAGTAGAATTTCCAAAAGACATGCTCGTTCTCCTTATCCGAGTTGACTGTGGATCCAAAGGCATTCTATCTGCCGAACCTTGCCTTTCTCCACCATCATCATGACCATCAGCACTTCCAATTTCAACATCAAGACTCCGAAGGCTTTCCCCTAAAGTTGCCCCACTTTCACTGCTTTCTTGGCTTACTGCCTCAACATCACGGGCAGCAGCATCATTCTGTTCTAACTGCATTTCAACAGATTGTGTGTGAGATTCACTTGCTGCCAGTCCGATCTCAACATTGCCAGGTCCATCAATTGTTATGGAAGTGGTAGTTGGTGCATTGCTGCCCTCAAGGTTTGCATTGTTTTCAACTTGGATGTCAGGGTGCGTGTCTGCTTCTGGTTCCTGTAACTGAACGTTCTCACCATTGCGTTTAGGCTCCCCTGTCAATGTGTTTGGATCAGAGAGTTTTTCAGTGTTTGGCTGTCTCAAATGAGAGACAAGCAACTCCTCAAGGCCTGTGGGAACAGATACATTAGATCCACCACTTTGCTGATTGTCATCCATCCACAGGTTCAAACGGTTTCCATGACGCCCATTACGCAACGAGCGGAAAATAGTATCCAGCTGTAATGAGGTGCTCTCCAAGTTCCTATCTGTAAAAACCATATCGCGGGCATTTTCTGGAAAATGCAAAATCATGTGAAAGATAAATTTCAAAACTATAAAGATGTGGAAATTAAGATCAACTCACAATGACTTCACACACACTTACAGGCAATTACTTGCAAGAAATAAATGAAAACAATAACTAATATTACAGCAGATGAAAATCCAACTACTGAAACACACCTGCTTGTCTGGGAAGGCCCAAATTTGATGATGAAGGTCCAACTAAAAGGGGATGTCGTGAGGGGGCAGCACTGTCGCCACCTCTACCAAGAAGATTGTAAATTGATGTAGTACGCCCTTGACGTCTAGAACCAAAAACTTCAACTGGCATAACATGGAGAGTATCATTGGCAAAGGCATGGTCTCTACCAAAAACCTCGATGTGGTCAAAAACATTTATCCCATTGATGCCCTCCTCCAGCCGGAGAATAACTCCATCATCTTCCTCCTCATCTTCATCGTCTTCCTCCAGCACTTCCTCATCAAACTCATCATCATCAATATCATGATCATCTTGATCTGTGTCGGGATGTGGCAAGTGATGGACTTCATCTTCTTCCAAACCATTATGCTCCTCGTCATCTTCATCATCGTCATCATCTACTTCATCCCCCTCATCTCCAGACATCTCTTCATCCTCATCCTCATCTTCATCCGGAGTTTCTTGCCCACGAGGCTGGATATCAAATCTTATCCCAACAGTATCCATGCCATTTTCAAGACTCCTCATATCCTCAGAAGTTTCTTGCATAAAGTCATCCTCAGTAGCAGGAGCGAAACCTCCATCAAGATCCTGATCATGATCCATGTCATCTGTAACAGCCTCAGATCGACCAAGGTTTTGGATGGCATTAAATGATTCGGCATGGTCAGCTGACATAGCATCATGGTTGGATTGTGAGCCCATTTCAGTTGACTGGGAAATCTCAACAATATTCTCTGTTCTGACAGATTGACTCTCTGTAGGAGGTTTTGTTGAACTCTCACCTTTCCCAGTATTAGAATCAGCAGAATTGACATGTTCTTTGGTTACCAACTCCAGAGCTTTGATAAGCCCAGTTACAACTTTAGGTGAGTCAGTATGATCCAGATCCAACACTTCAAGAGTTCGAGTCAAAGACCTAACCAAACCAACATCTATAAAAGTGGCAGAAGCTTCTGGGGAGATGTATGAGCCAGTAGGTGTACGGGCAGCAAGTAAATCATTTAGCAGATCAATATATGTCTGCATATCATTGGTTGGTGGCCTAAAGCCATCACAAGAATCGACAAACTCACAGAAAATGTCACTGATCTCAGCAAAGACCCTCCTCCTTGCTTCAGCAGAACGAACACTGGATGCTACCAAAAACTGGTTTGCCCGAGTAGCTAGTTTATTCTTCCAGTCACCATCTATTTTCCTTTCCTTCTTCATATTTCGAGAACTCGGAATGAACTTGTGAAGAATATGGTGAAATATACCTCCAGTACACAAACCAGCGGAACCCTTCTGAAGATTAGGGCCCCGGCAACTACTAACTTCAGAATCCCTTCTAAGAAGCACATGAACAGATGAAGGATACATTAGCACAATCTCAGTCAAAAGCTTTAGGATAAAAACAACCTTTGCAAGCACTGCATATGCTTCTTGGCAACTGGTCCCATTCTCTTCAGAAACAGTGGCTACTGCTTTTCCTTTACCTTTAGTTGCAGCAGCATCAATATCCATATCCACGGATAATGGCACATCAGTCACAACATCATCTTTCAAGGGAGGTACAAAACTGCTGATTGAATCCAAAAGAAGCTCAATAACATGTACAAAGCTCTGGGGAGATTTTCGGTGAGCTTTGGAACTCTTTGAATTCATATCATGAAGTTTCCCATGCACATACCCAGGTGATGATGTATTCATACTGCCCAAAGTAACCTTCGCATCACCAGCATGTGGTTTCTCTCTTTCCAAAGCTTTCTCCTTCTCCTTTTCTTTCTCTTTGGATTTATCTTTCTCACGATCTTTCAGCAACACAATGTAAGGCCTGTCACCTACCATCTCAACTTGACAAACAGATTGTGCAGCCTGCATAAAAATTGTTGGATCCCGAGAGATGACAGAACTTAAATTCAGAAGAAAATTGCGTGGAGTGACCCTTCCATTTGAATGTCGGTTAGCAGCAGTAACAAGTTTATGCCTTATCTCAGCTTCCATTGCTTGCTGGAGGGTTTGAGGATCTTCAAGGACATGACGGATAATAGTAGCAGCAATATTATCAAATCCAGAAAAGAGGCTACTTGTTGGCAAAGAAAGAAGCAAACTCACACCCTCAGCTTCAAGAAAACAAACAGCTACAGAATGAGTTCTCGTGAGTGTGGAACATAGCTGCAGCACAGCATGCATTGTTTCAGATGGAAGCTGGTTCCTGATACAACTGCAAGAAATCTTAATAAGTCTCTTCTGCTCATCTACATCTATGTGCTTTGTAGGTGACGCCAGTGGAGATTGCAATTTGTTTTGCTTATCCTCATCAATACTGATTGAGATTTGTTGGTTGCTGACATCATCCCTCTTCAACTGCTCCACAATTTCAGATGTCAATTTCTGATCCACCTGCAGTAGCCGATCCATCGCAAGAAAAGCTGTCGTTACCCACTTTGGAACCTGTTTTTTCTCTTTGTCAATTGAACCAGAATCCCACTGTGAAAGTGAATCTGATGCAATTTTAACCAGACCATCCTTTAACGCAATTTCACGTGACACCGCATCTTCATGAAGTATCAAGGCAAGAACATGAAAAAGAGCAGATATCATGGTATTATTTCTGCTATCAGAGACCAGACTGCTTTGCTTCACTTGATCAAGAATAAACGAGATGACATTAGACCTGTATTGACCATCATTCTGTGAGCATATCAACAGAAGGAGGTCCCGAACTGGAAAAGCTAGAGGCTCCTTCACTTGCAGAAGCTTTGTGCATGTTGACAACAACTCCTCGACTGGAGGAAGTTGGACCATCTCTTCTTCAAGCTGTTGGCTATTGGCAGTTGCAGCATCTTCCTTTGCATCTGATTCTGAGTTCCCCAAAGACATGGCAAGTGCGCGAGCAAGTTCATCATCTTCTGGAGCTTCCTCGGGATGGGAGAATAACCAGTCCATTGCCAGTTCTACACTATTTGATCCAACTTGCCTCAGAGCTTCTTCTGCCCTAGACCTGGAAAAACCCATCTCAACAATGGTTGAAATAGTTGTTTCATTCAGGGGAGGACCAGTGATACGGGCACTCGTGCTGCTGTTTGCATTTTTCACTTCAACCCCTGAATAAACATGCCTGATGATGGAAATAACTGCACTGATGAAATCGTTACCACAATCAGCAAACTGTGGGTGAGTCCAAACAGGTAGCACTGCCTTGAGCACCATAGACTGGAGCACTTTAACAAAAGTTTCAGAATCCCGTGGAAAAGGAATAACTCCATTTACCAGAGGATGCACAAGCAAGTTCTTTGTAAACGGAGACAAAATCAATGATGATGTCACCAGGTGGTCCATAAGTTTACCATAGCTAGCTAAGGGACCATAAATCCATGAATGATCAGCCTCTTCTTTATTGTCATGTTTTATATTCCCATCATCAGTCTCCATAGGGGATGCAGGGGTCCTGTTAACAGTGAAGAGCAATTGACTAGTGGCTTCAAATGTGGTCAAAACAGATTGAACAACTCCATGTCCATATAAACAATTTAACAGTATTGGATTACTGGAATCTGGTCTGTCCAATAATATGCCATCAATGAAATCAACAACCTTGCCAAAGTAGCGACACTTGGTTGATACAGATGCCTCAGATCCAGAACTTACATGACCACCAAAACTCATGTGATCCAATGAAATGGAAGCCAAAGTAGAAGCCACTACCTTGGAAGATGGGGAAACATTCACAGTATCTTCCCGCCTACGAGAAGGAAGCAGCATTGCCTTTCCCAATTCTTGAAACAGATGAGTTATGTGAAAAGAAAGCGACCTCACCATGTCACAGCAAGAACTATAATAAGATCTCTGTTTGTCATATTCTTTCCTACTGATAGCACCAGCAGTGTCTGAAGATTCAGTATGACGTGGATGTTGAGTAGATCCAAACCGGTTTATAGAACTATCAGTACCTAGCCTTTGTTGAAATCCAGTTGTAGCACGACCAAGATCACGGTACAGATTTATAAGATCAAAAAACTGGGATTCAAAACTCCACCCAGATGTCCTTCTCAATAATGGATCAAGAAACTGCCTGAAGGAGTTAATTCGTTGCTCTTCAGTTTCATTTGTGCCCAGTTCAGACTCTTGTGACTCAGCAGCAGAACTAGTGCCATCATCCTCCACCTCAGGCTTAGCATCTTCAAGCAAAGCAATCTGCCAAAGAACTTCTCGCTGCACTCGTCCAATATCCTCCAGAACATCTTTGCTACCATTTCCAAATTCTGTTAGCAGTGCAGTTACCCAGCGGTTCTCTTTTGAGTCAGCAAGAAATAGAAGGAACTCAACAAGGAAAAGTGATGAAAAGATTCCATCATCTGGCATTGTCCTGGGATCAAGCAAAAAGGACCCAGAATCCATGCCAAATCCAGTCAAAGCTTTCTTTAAATGATCCCTAAGGGAGCCACAGAATGCATGTGCCAGAGGTGCAGAGTGGTGCTGGGTAAAACCCTTGAAAACCATAGTGCTATGCAAAGCTATAGACATTCCTTCTGATGATTGGACAATGTTATGCTGTAATAGAAGCCTCAGCAAAAATTCTATCCCTGACTTCTCCACAAATAACCGACATGTTTCAGCATTTTCCATTGTTCTGTGAAGCAGCACCATCATATGAAAAATACCTAGCTGGATGAACTGATCATTACTGATTCCTTCTGCACCTGAATCAACACCACCAACCAAACAGCAATGCCCTTCACTATCCTTGTTCTCGGCATCCATTTCCATTGCAGTGCTGCCAACAACTTTCCCTGATGATGAGCAGTTACTGTCCGCGAAGGAAGCAATTTTATCAATAATCTCAATAATTAAATCAACACCAGTGCTTCTCAATGAAGATACATGACGCAAAAGCTCTTCCACTGCATTTGCCAAAGGAACAATGGCTTCATTCATCGCTAAAACATATTTTTTGCTGGTGAAGATATCAACAAGGAACCGTAAAGCAGAAGTTTCTTTCACTGCCTCTAAACCTTTTGCATTAAGACAGATGGCACCAAGACCATTAGGAACACATGTAAGAGCCTTTGAGGCAGGAAGAACTCCAGCTAACACTGAGGATAAAAATGCATCTGGAAGACCCATTTCATGCAAAACAGGAAAACAAGTTGGGTCTTTGTGAATAATCTCACTCATAACAGTCACAGCTGAGTAATAAATGTCACCTCCAAATTTATCTGCATTCTTGTATATCAGTGACAAAGTAGAAGGTAAGGAGCTATCATGGGAATTCAAGGATCTGGCATTGCCAGCAGGTGCATATGTGGCAGACCCAAGTGCCTTCAAAAGCACCTTGATGAGCCTCTTCTGCGAGTAGATATGATCATCACTGAATCTTGAACATTCACCAATGGTCACTGAATTATCAATTTCCCCGGCCAAGCCAATAATTCTATGTACTTCTATCTGTAACCTTTGTGCCAAAAGTTCTACTCCCCCCAATTCTCGAAGCAGTGACACAGCTGAACTGCTGTAATCCATGAGCTTCTGTAAGGCTTTCACGGCCAAATAGACAAGGTGCATATGACTGGGATCTGAGTCCTCCAAAAGTGGTAAAAAAGTAGGAACCATTCCAGACCCCCTAACATTGCTCCCTGAAGCTGAGGATGACACAATATGGAGCAAATAGAACTGAAGAAGTGCTTCAACAAAGGCAAGAGAGGATGGATCGTTGGAGTTCTTCAGCGACAAAACAGCTTTCTGAAGCACATTCAGGAGAATCATGCGGTTCCCTGCAGCAAAACTGATGCTAGATCCACTTAAAATCCGTGCCCGCTCATGTGATGCTGTATAAGCAGCTAACTGAGCACCTAAGGCCAGCATTGCAAGAGTTCTGATGGTTCCAGGAACAGTTTCTTCTGATCGCACAATCCTAATCAACTCATTTGTATACTCAGGTTCATTAGCAAAAAAGGAAGTCAGTTCATCATTCGCATCACCAGACTGAACAAGCACAATGAATGCGAGGAGGCAGATCCTGCTGTACAGCCTGCACACTCTAGGAGAACGAAAAGCCCGAGCATATCTGATTCTGGTCAGTAATGAGAATCGAAGGTCAGGAGGTACATTATACTGCTCAATGTACTGTTTCATCAACTGTAGGTCATCTTCTTTTTGTAAATGCAGGTCTGCTGTGTGTATAACTCTCAAACTAGAAGTTGTATTACTACTGTTTTCCATAGTATTTTGGGCAGTCAGACCATGCAATTCAAAATAAAGGGTTGAGCCAATTCGGTGTTGAGACTTGTCCAGTTCATTTTCTTCATCAGATGGGAACAAACAAAGCCCTTCTTCCTGTGTTCTTTCATTTGCCATAACACATGAATATAAGCCCAAGCCTTCCTCTTTACTTCCCCAACCCTGTGCTAGAGACAGGAGATAGCTGTTTACTGAGCCACATCCAATCAACTTCCCACTTCCATGCAGCTTAGACGGATTGATTTTAACAAGTGCTGAAAGAGTCTCCAATGTAGCTATAAGAACCTCTGGATCTGTGGATGCTAAAAGGAGCTTGAAATGCTGATGGAAGTCACCAATATAAGCTTATTAGAGAACAAACATTACAGAAGCTTTTGAAAGAGTAAAAAGGCATACAAACAAACTTTCAACATCCATACATTTTCAGGTGGCTTAAAAAAAGTGAACATCGAACACCTATGAGCAGAATGCAAGACTCAAATCAGATACATACCTCTAAGCCATCAAATGAACTCTTGTCATGGCAATTCTCTAAAATTATTTGCATCACACGTAAAATTTGAAGAACCGCATGTTTTGGAAATGGACTATCATCTTCTGAAATATTATCTGATAATGAAAGGCCATTCCTACTAGACAAGTATGTCTTGAAGTATGTATCGAAATGCAGAAACAGAGGCCTCCAATGATGAAAATTCCCCTGAAGTTAAAGCAACAAATAAGATATATAATAGAAAAGGGGAGAACAAGTAATCTTTGTACTGCAGCAAAAAAATGCCTTTACCTTACTGTACTCCCACCGAAAGCCAGAAAGGGGTATGGCTATATCTTGCAATGGACTCTGGATCACCTTGTCAACAAATGCTTTAATTTTAGGAGGCTGCAAACAAAAACCATGGTCAGACTTTTTGAAAAACAAATCAGTGCAAACTACGCAACACCACATATATTATCCTCCAAGATTCTAGAGGGGCAAATCTCCCTCCTCGTGTCTGATGCATGGCAAGCAACTTATCTCAGAAAACTCAAAACTGAGTAATAGCACTAAACAAGATCATTCCTACGAATAAACTGAGGTAAAAAAAAAAGCAAAGAAGAGTGGTTTTTCATATCCAAACAAGATAGTTAGGAATGCGACACTAGCAGTAAGACACCAGTCGTCAATACAAAATAAATAATGGATTAATTATAATTCTGATAGTAGCATAAAAAAACAAATAGTTCTCACTAAATGAGAGTATCCAGATAGTTCCAAAACAACTTATTCTCCTATTGACAAATACAGGTAAAGACTAAAGAGTCAGTTCTTGTGGCTTGACCTAGAATTGGCTGGTGTGATTTGTTTCTTGATAAATAATTACCACAATGGAGCCAAGAAAAGAAATTCTTGTGACAGAAAATGGTATCTCAAAGAAGTATATAACCTTTAGTTGAAAAATGAATAATAAAATGCAATATAAGATTTCATTGAGATTAAAACTATAGATTAAAAAAATAAGAATTTATGAACTTTGAAAATTCACCAAAATGAGTGAAGGGATTCGCATTGATCTTCATAAATTTTGGTTAGCAACATATCAAAATTTACATATAAGCAGGATTTAAAGATCACGATATTATTTTGTTACTTTACAATGACAAAAGGAATACACTGCTATATGAAGTTACGCACTTCAAGAAACAAAGAAAAACTGACAATGAACATAAAATATCTAAATAAAATTTAACTTCACCAAAAAGGAACGAAGTAATATGTACAATAGGTTTTCAGGAAAAAAAATTGTTAGCCACCTATCCAAAATTTACAAATAAATATGATTCAGATACCATAATAATGCTTCATGACATCATGAGGACGCAAGGAATACACTGCTATTTAGCATCAATAGCATTTTAAGCAACATTGTGAAAAATAGGCAACAAAATAATGAAACAAGAAATAATGAAATCTACCAATAACTAATGTAACGGTGCAATAGCATTCAGATGTGGGCAAAAGTTAATGAAAAGAAAGTTAATAGGTTCAAAAAAATTCAAAAGAATATCCAGAATCAATCATTTTAAATTATCTAAAGGCATTGGAGATAAGGAAAGGGTTTAAGATTTGGTATAAAACCAAATCCGAGCTCGAGTATACAGGTTCTCAATACAGAAAAATGGTCCAGTAGCTGCAACCTAAGCAGACACAGTAGATTGATTCAACAGCTGATATTCAGTGGTATTTGTAAGCCATATCGTCTTGATTGTAATATTATTTTCTTCATAGGATGCTCTGTGCTTGTTATTTTGATCATATTCAATTCTTTCTAATAGTATATTCTTTTTTTATCCAGATAAGAAAAGAAAAAATTGGATTATTTAGCATTGCAGATCCTTAACTAACAATATTGTGCACATGTCAGAGCAGTTAATACATACAACCAACTGGTCTGCAGAGAATATACAGACAACAATCTGGGCAATGTAAAACTTAAAATGCACAATTTCTTTCAAAAATTAAGGACAGTCACTTTAACAAGTATTGGGGATTTTTCTATAGTGCCAAACCACCTACTATTCATTATTCAAAATGGCATGCTATCTGTGCTTTTAATATGCACTCTGGAAGAAGATACCACTGCTTAGAGGTACAGGAATAAAACTGAAACTAAGCACCCTTCTAGGTGACAGTTACTTCTAGATACGCTATAAGGTATCACATTCAATGTCCAAACCGCAGCAGAACTAAAATATCCTTCTATCGGATAGCTACTTGCACATCCTATACAACACCATTACCAGGGATGCTCGACTGCAGAGACTCATTGTACTTTTCATGAGTTGATGTGAACAAACTTCCTCGGAGAAAAATTCTTGTGAAGAAACTCGGGCAAAAGCAGAGCATTTGTTATCTTTCTGTTACTGGAATTCGACCAAACTTTAGACCCCACTAGAACTTTTTATTCAAATCCACTCAGGTACAATTAGACACACAGATTCAACCAACCCCACATCAGCCTGTTAAACCCATAAAGCTATTCAAACTCATTAAGCTATATTCAAATTCAAATAATAATTAAATTTAAATGACCAGCCAGAGACTATGCCAAAGATATATTTTATTATATGCAACCTCCTCTCCTACTAATAAACCAAGAAATAAAAACTACCACTAACAGCAATTATGACTTTAATCACAAAGTCAATATGCAGTCACTGTAGTTAAAACTGATTAAACAGCCATAGAGCAACACCCTTTATTAAAATCCCACTATAATCATCAAACAGAACGAAAAAACCAACACAAAACCCTAATATGTTCTTAAGATTTCAAAACCGATAGAAAAACCAGTAAAAAAAATTAAACTTCAAAACAAACAAAAATAAGTAAATAAAAAGCTTACAGTTTCAGAGTCTAATTTAATAGATGGACCGATGATGCTATCACCGGACAAAAGCTGCCGTAGTCTCGATGGCAAACTCGATCGTATCGTTGCCATTAGGCTTCCACTTTATTACAATCTACCCTTTCAACTACTGCTACTACAACTGCAATATTAAGAAAATTAGAAAAAATCAAAATCAAAACCACAAAATAAAGCCAGAAATTGGGGGAGAGAAGGAATCGGAGAAGAATCTGAAAGAAATCCCTTAGATTGGTTGTAAATAAAGAGACAGAACTGAAAAGAAAAAATAGATCAGGAGAGAGGGAGTGACCTGAGAAGGATGCATACACATGAGGAGAGAGTGGAGTTAAGAGAAAAAGGCGAGAGATTGTTCTTCTTCTTCTTGCTTTTTTTATTTTCAGAGAGAGAGAGAGAGAGAGAGAGAGAGGCGAAACCCCAGAGCAAAGAGGAGAGGTGTGGTGTGGGGTTGAGTTTGTTTTGTGTGTTTGGAGTTGGGGAGGGTTGTCTTGGTTTTATAATACTCTCAGAATTGCGTAATTAGGATGCGTCTTTGGATTTGGACACCTAAATTATAACGTAGTCACTGTTCGTGAGTATTTGTTTATTTTAGTCCCTTCGCTTTATAAAGATCTAAATTTATTCTATATATTTTTAATTTATGTTTCTAACTTAGTCCTTTATTTAGTTTTTTCTTTATTTATTATACATTTAAAGGTGAATTGTACATTAACCTATAACTAAATCTATTAATGAGTAGAGACTCTTCATAATTAAAGCTAGTCAAGGGATTAATTATGATATTCGAAGCTATAGGGACCGATTCAATATTTTCTGGAACTGTATGGACTTAATTGTAATTTACACGGTTATGAGGGATGGGTGTGTGCTTGGGCAAGGGGAGCTGACACATTACTCAAGCTAATCTTTCAAACGCCGGTTAAGAAATCTTTTGGTAGTTTTGTAATTGTTATATTTTAAAATATTTTTTATTTACAAATATATTAAAATAATGTTTTTAAAATTTATTTTTTATATTATTGATAGAAAAAAATTAAATAAAAAAAATATTTAAGAAAAAACATTTTTATACGCAAAAATATTCATACACTTTTAAAATACTTTATTAGTTTTATGTATTTTCAATTTGCTATTTTATAAAGAGAATTATAATTAAAAAAAATCCCTTTCTAAAGTGTTCACACAATCAAGATTCTTCTTCTACCACATAGTCAATGGATTCAAGAATGGTTTATTTTCCTAATCGAATTAAGCACCGTGCTAGTTTTAGGGTTTTTCATTAAATGGATTTTGACACTTTTTTTTTACAAAAATATATAGTCAATGAATTAATGAGACGGTACACTAGGGTTTCTGGCTTTCTCTCCTTTCCTATTAAGAGAGAGACTTCCCCTCATTTTTTATTACCCTTTCTTGTCCTAAAAGCTTTCAACACCTCTTTTCTTTCTGTGGGATCCAAATCTTTCACTCATACATGTAAGTATAGTCGTCTACCCCAAGTCTTGCAATTGAGCCCAACAAGAGTGGCTTGTTGGGCCATTCATCTAAATTGCACCGGGAATGATATGATATTCGGATCCGAATAAAATCCGGATCCTAATAGTACGGGTGAGTGATAATAAAAGTATGATCATGCAACTCATGTTTGACTCAAGATGACAGATTAACCGATGCCTCGTTTCACCACATATTTGTTCTAATAATTGCGACAATGTTGAGTAACTCGTGGAGAATAGTCGACAGTATGTTTCATCAAATCTTTATGAATATTGTTGGAAATGTCAGAGATAGCACAATCATGCTCTAATTTTTTTTTCTAGATTAATATGGGTATCCAGACCAGCTTGCACGCACCTCGACTAATTTCACGGACCCTGAAGTTAACGACCATGTAAACCTCTAGTAACCATGAGAAAACTTGAACTCGTGATCATTAAAGAGCAAACTCAAGGCTTGCTCCAACTTTTGCATGGCATGGAGTGCTAGTTTTTGTTCGATTTCACACCACATGATATTCATCCAACCACAAACTCAATTTCGTATACATGGCATGATTGAAAGTGAGTAAATCACTAGCAGGTCCAGTCCATCGATTCAATCCTGTAATAATAAAATTTAAGAAAAAAAATTGAAAGCCAAAGTGAATTCATTATTTTTTGGTCTGAAATAGTATAATTATTTTTTTACATGGCTTATTAATTATTATGAGATTGATTAAGAACAATTTGATATTTTATTTTTTAAAAAGCATAGTGTAGAGATTGTATTGCTCTTGAAAGCAAAGTTTATTGAGAGGTGATCCAAAGCAATTTGGTTTTTTCTTTTTTTAGGCATAATGTAAAAACTATCATATCTTTAAAAGCTAGACTTCTCAAACTTGCAACTAGGGGTATTTTTGTATTTTGAAATTAATTTTTGAATGATTAACAAGTAGACATGGTTTTTTTTTTATAGATATAGATATTAATTTAAAAAGAAAAGTAGTTGGTGTTGGCAATACGTGAGGCGCCACTCCACGTCAAAACTCCATCTTACATGATAATATTCGAAGCGTCTTGTCGTGATCTTCTTAGTGATGTGACGTAGTGGTTGGACTCTAGTGAATTTTTTTTTCTTCTTCCCTTTCTTTTATCTCTTTTCTTTTTGTCAAAATATAAATGTGTCATTTCAACTTTTTTATCCATTTTGTTTCTCATTAGTTTGATTGTTATTTATTTTGTTTTTTATATTTTATATTGATTTTTTGTTCAATTTCATCCACCATATGGTTTCATTTAATTTTTATATCAAATTTGACCATAATTCTTTTGATTGTTGTTTTTTATATATTTTTATAATTGGTTTTTTAAACCTTTTCCCTTAGCATTTGATTTCAAATTATTTTTACATCAAATGTAGTTCTCATTCTTTTTATTACTATTTTTTTATCCATTTTCATTGCATTTTTTTTTATCCATTGGTATCTTGTTGATTTAGAATTTTGCTTTATTATTTTATAGGGTTTGACTTCTATAGGGTTAGCTCATGGCTAATGACGAGGGGAACTGGTTTTGAAATTCATCACAAGTTAACTTTGGCCTTTTCAGTTCCTTTTTAAAATTTTTTTTTTCAATTACATCATTCAACACTTGATTTATTGAAAATTTATCCCCATGCTTTTCTTTTCATTTTTTTCTATGAAGTTATCTCAATCATGTACTCATGAGCACAGGGTTAGTAGGTT
>Ga0307507_10005844_pt1 | contig 19647 bp, 23 predicted proteins | sample 7_EM_MG_FD_207223 | JGI IMG/M metagenome (GOLD analysis project Ga0307507, IMG submission 207223) | Populus trichocarpa ectomycorrhiza microbial communities from riparian zone in the Pacific Northwest, United States - 7_EM | ecosystem: Host-associated > Plants > Roots > Unclassified | place...
ACTCAGCCCCCAGTTGAGACAAAAGAAAAGGAATATACGAGGCGCCTTACTAGGAGAGGCAACTCCAACGTCCTAGCACATTTTTCTTATATTCGAGTTCTTACGGTAGTCGTCTACTAGTATGCACTGCGCCAGTACAGCACCCGAGTACAGTACGAGATGAGCATCCCATAGTCTCGTTATTGCCACGGCACCCTGCCAGAAACCCACGGCGCAAACTCTGAGCACTGCACCCGGAGAGTGTTACCGCCCAACCGCTAAAATGCCCAATAAATCATTTCCACTTGCAGTAGCTGGCATCGTTCCATCACCATGATATTACACCAACCTCACCTCATTCTTCCACCACCGTGACTGCGATACCGTAGGATACCACGAATCCGGGGAGCACAAGCGCACAAGCACACAAAGAACGATAACACCCCACCGAAGACGAAAGCGACGGGACAGGGCGGAGGAGTGCTCACGACTTACTATCATAGGACTCTAGCACTTTCCACATATGACGAAATGAGATGAAGTGAAATGATCTACTGAATAATAATAGTAGCTACGAGAGATGAACATCACACAAGAAGCCCGGATGGGGGGGATTCATTGGTGGGGGAGGGGAAGTACAGTAGTAACACACTGTACTTTATATGCGTGAATAATGCGCTTATTAGCATGAGCAACGCGATAGCATAGCACTAAACCACAGGTGAATAAACCCCTAATATGAATACCGAATAATAACTTCCCCTCCATTCCCCACTAAGAGCTTATGATACCTATCATACCTATCATAGACTACCAACCAACCTACCAACAAAAACCACCACCTACCCCGCCTCACCCCATCCATTCCCTCCTCACCCCTACACCTCCCTTAAAAAGGAAGTCTCGCGTCTACTACTGTAGTAGTCTTCGTCAGCCTTACTAATCGGAGACATAAAATATCACTCGCATGAATGGTCGTTCCATTTATTCACTTATTTATTTATTCAGTAGGGAAGGGAGTATGATACCATATAGTACAATACAGTAATGTAGTGATCAGGTGTAAATACCAGGTACTGCAGTATTGGATATCGGAGGAGGAGGTAAATTTGCCGAGAATGGGGTCAGAGCGATATTGCTGCAATGGCCACCTCAGGAGCGGAGAGCAGAAATGTGACTGTGGTGGTGGGGGGAGGCTGGAGGTTGGAGGGGATGGGGTGGGATGCGATGAAGTCAGGTATTATAGATGACCTAGGCTACTACTCTACTGGTGTACTTGAATTACCTTGCGGTGTGTTGTGCTTGCGTATATGGATGGGGAGGGAGGGGGCATGTATAGCGGGGCATGAAGGATTGTGGGAACTCGCCAGCATCGTCACGGCGTACCATACCTTTGATAAAGTTAATTTAGTAGCATAGAACAATAATATTATTATAAAAAGGGGTATTTTAAGAAAAAGAAATGAGTGTGAAGAAAATATCATTATAAACTTCAATAAACAATCAACTTTCATCTCCGTTTTTCTCCTCCACCTTCATCCACCATATTCGGAACATGGTATGAAATAATAATAATAAATAGGGCGCCTTAGCCATTCTCTTTCTCCCCTTTAATACTATTTCAATAAGTTTACTTCATCAACCTTGCGGAGGGGGGGGGGTGTTTTCAGAATTATCATACTATTCCCATTCTGACAGAATACTGGCAGCCTGAGGCAATCATGATGTACTTGTGTTTCCACATCAAGATTGAGCACCTGTTTTAGAAAGGGCAATCAGCAAGGAAGCTTACTTTGAGCCAGTTTATGTAAAGAGAAAGACTATGGGTAAATCGTAAAAAGGGAAGGAGAAGGAGGCTGCGAGGCGGAAACGGAACCGACAGAAAAAACAAAGAAAGAGTCATCTTTCACATCAAGAGCGCCATCAAACTCCAGCTACTGAGCCTTTCTTCCTTGTTTTTGCCACTTCCGCTTCCACCTTAACTTATAGCCTCCTTCTCCTTCCTTTTTGATGACCTGCCGATAGTCTTTCTCTTCATCTAAACTCGCTCAAAGTAAGCTTCCTTCCCGCTCAAAGCAGGATATAATGAAGGGCCTCGGTATAAAACAATGGCTAAAGTAGTCTGAGGAGACAGCTTGGTGGGCAAACTGCTTCAGATTCGGAGCCCAAAGCCTGACGGTGCCACCGTGCTGTAAGCGAGCATCTGTAGTTGCGGAGAATAGGGGGGGGGAGGTAGAAGCTATATAGACGAGCAGCAGCTACACTACCGCGTTATTTGTGGAGACTAGAAATGAGACTAGGTGAGTTTGTGACTGCTCCGGTGTGACTAGCATACGGCGCTGTAGAGGTTAGCGCACTCGGAGCATCTTAGTATGCATATGATACTACAGTAGGTAACCGCGCTCACCCACCGTAGATGATGTTTATTTCGTATTACTAGAAGAGACTCATTTGCACATGGAGTAGAGCGAGCAAGCGAAAAAAAGTTATATAGAATCATAGGGTGATTAATTAGCCATGCAGGTATACTACACTACCATGGCAATTACGAACCCCATCTTCTCCTATTCCATCCGAATACTGTATTCCCGTTTCCCGCTAGTTCAAGTCCCATCTAACTTACTGCAAAACAAGTTTGACACAAAAGGAAAAACTGAAGTTACATGGACGAAACGAAACCAAACCATGAAATGAAATAGGAAAATGAAAAAGAAGCTCGCTCTATCACGTCCCATATTTTCCGCCTAACCCATACGTGTACCCGTACAAATCGTCATAATATCATAGAACATCATAACCACCACACCACGCCTCCCCCGTCAACGTCTTTGCATCACACAGCGCAGCCACCATAGCAAACGGAAGCTAGTCAAGGCCGTAATACAATGTTCCTTTCTCTCTTCCTCCAAACGCCAGAACATCTCCAAGAGAAAGCAGGAAAGAGAAATAGAGAAAAGGAAAGAAGCCGATTGGATTGGAGGGGAGTTGTAGCGAGTTTGCAAAGAAAATAATAAAAAAAGACAGGTGCCCAACAAAACTTCGCATTCCAAGGATGCCAAGCAAATATTATTCTCTTTCCTTTTCTTTTTTGATCGCAATAACCTTGTCAAATAATTGTTTTTTTCTTTTTCCCTTTAACAAGCCCATATTCCTACAGTCCCGTTTCGCCTTCCTTGTACCAGGTATCCGTCGTTGACTCTGACCCTGTCCACGATTGCAGCATCGACACCTACGGCTCCGCAGTCCCAGTGGCGACCGTCGGCTTTGTCGTAGATTTTGGCGACGGTTTCGCCGGCTGCCGAGACGATGCGCCGAGAGTCAAATTGCATACTTGTGATGGGGCTGTCAAATCCGAAGGCGTCAAATATCGAGCCGGTTCGGAGATCCCAAATCTGTAAGAATAAAGTTAGCAGGCAAACCCCATAGATAAGAAACAAGATCTGACAAACCCGGATACTTCGGTCAAGAGATCCAGTAACGAGATGCACATCATCAAACTGGAGACATGTGACTGGTCCAGTATGTCCAACAAGAGACCGATGTACTTGCCCGCTCCTCACTGATTGCAAATTGTCGAATTAGTATTTCCTCTTATGATACTCGTACAAACAACCAAACCGAATAAACTTACAGTCCCACAACCTAACCATTCCGTCCGCAGTTCCACAAGCAAGAGCGGCATCGAAGCATTGCAGCGCACCAACAAAGTCCCCCTCGAGGCCACTAACACCGCCTGCACTCCTTGCTCCGTTTCTCCATTTGCCCTCATCCATATTGCTCTGAGCCGCAGCCCAAAGCACATCTAATGTCTGGACACATCTTCCCTTGACAAGATCCCACTGTCTCAAAGTCTTGTCCGCACTACCAGAAACTAGTGTGTCACCCTGGAAATATAGGGCAGTAACCTCGTCAACATGAGAATCGAGAGAGAAAACATAACATTCGGATAACGACGGGAGAGTGAATTCTTGAACTAATGGTAAAGCTTCACTTTCGACATCAGCTTCATCCTCATGGGTGGAAGAAGCGGAAGAAGCGTGTTTGTTAATCGATGAGCTCGTAGACGGAGGGGTAAACTTGTAACTCTCTGCACGAGACAAATCCCAAAGACGGATGGATGCATCCACAGATCCAGTAGCAACCATATTGTCCTCAACCTGCAGGCATCTCACGGAGGCTTGGTGGCCCTCAAGTAGTCCTATGCCTCGTCCGGTATTCATATCCCAAACCCTGACAGTATCGTCAAATGCGGCAGTTACCAGTGTGCCGAAGGGTACATCAAAATCCAAACTCGTGATGCTATCTGCATGGGTCTGGATTTCCCTGATATTCTGACCGGGTTCCAAATGTTCGTGAAGAACGGGCATTGATATACGGCGAGATGATTTCCGTTTCCGTGTCTTTGGCGCGTTGAGTTTGCCATATACAGATTCAGACATAAAAGTAGAGTCTTCGGAACGGTTGTCAGATTCGGGATCAGTGGAATGATGATTTTCCTCGTCGAGTTCTTCTTGGAGGTCTTCGATTTTGTTTTCTAGAACCAATACTGCGCGCGAAGTTAGCAACGAATGATAGCAAGTATATTATTCTTACTAATGTCGCACTGTGCTATTTTCTTGGGGGAGGGTCGTAAAATACTCTCGTGCTCTGCTTCTGCTTCGTCCTGCTCCAATTTTGCCAATCGGTCCAGGACGATGTTCCGCATTTGATTCAAGTTTGATATCTTCATATCTATCTCCCTAATTTCCGATGACGCCATATTTTTCCTGATACTTAACATCTCTAGCTGTCTTGCCATAGTAGACTTTTCACGCTTGAGATTTCCGAGAGGTGTGTCCGGTTCGCCTCCATTAGCGCCTTCTAAAAGCTTGCCTTTCGAGCCTTTGCGCGGGTGGCTCTTCCCCACTTTCTGGTGGTCCTCGGGCATGGAGGCCTGAAAGCCCTGGAAGAGGGAATATGAATTCTCATTATCGGGAATATTCCTGAGTAGTTCATCTGATAAATATGTTAACGCTCGATATTGTATCTCAGCGGTAGACAGTTTCGACCGCACAAGCTCCGTTGGAGAACGTTTGTTAAATGAAAATACGCGACGCTGGAGAGAGGGGCGATGCGATAACTGTTTGGAGATATCTGACATTGCGGCGGCATAATGTTGTGGTGGAGCAGCTGTATCTGTAAAGAGAGTTCCAGCGGTTGCAGTGACAGTACGGCCAAAAGCCGAGATGTTTTGTCCCTAAAGTCCCAGGAGAAAAGGGCAGAGGATAGAAAAGTCAGACAATTATCGGCCAAGCTAAGTATGGAATCTCAGTCAGGAGAGGAAAAGAAATAACTAACTGCAACGCTTGTCAATGCATTACTTATAATTGTTGCGTCACCCTCTTCAGTTCTAGGACGGTCCACTGTTGAAGGGGAACTGCCATGACCGGTATTAGAGGCCATGACATTCCAAGAGAGAGGCGACGGTGACTCGGGGGCGATTGTGACAATGCAGTAGACAAACCACAGATTAGGAGTGAAAGAAATGTGTTGAGGAAAAAATGTGTAAAAGGGCCCCGTCGCCTTTGAAGTGAGTCTGAATGGTGGGATAGAGAGGATAGCAGAGCACAGGACAGGTACCGCAGTTAAAGATACCGGTAGAAGGGAATCTCTCTGAGTTGAGGTCACCCCTCCGCCAAAAATTTCAATGGCGTGCATGAGCCCTAACTCGCGAAGGGAATGCTTTGTGGCGTTAACAGTAAAGTGTGGCTGACCAAGGCCCTTACACTCGGTCAGACAACTCACTCGTGCAGCCACTTTCAATGGTCCCTCCAATCAGCCATCAATACACTATGCCGATAGTATTTGTCCTTCCTAAAGGAAATAAATTCCTCAAATCGGCTTTTCCCGGCTGCACCCACCCTACCACTGCATCCCCCGCTATGGCGTCTTGACCGGCCTTCCCAATCTCACTACCATTAGAAACTATATTAACTTTAAAAGCAGTAGACATGGACATCGAGGCTGACCGGATATGCGGTATACCGGTATCGGTACTTCTCTTATCAAATAATACGGATTAACGCGAGATGTTTCCTCTTACTCCCTCTAACGCCATTGCCTGCGATATTCTGCTATCTACTCAGTCCAAATCTAAAGGGAGACAGCCTCCAGTTCACACCCTGAATGGATGTTTTGTCAACTATAAGCTAAATAATACATTATTGGTTTTGGAGGACCGGACTGAGCGAGTGACAAAAAGATGATTCCATCAACATTCACAAATAATACCATGCTAGAGCCTCATCTGGCCAACGTTACCAAATATTTCTGTTCGCACTTTATTCACCCTCACAGCAATCCCCACACCACCACCACCACCACCACCCACCACCACGGACCTGGTTCTTTAGGTTTGATTCTGTGCACGGCTTGAGCCGTTCCCTCCTCATAACTTTTTATCCCTCTTAACTGGGATTCCCCAACGCCCCCTTAGATTTCCCCACTGGAGCTTAGAGGGCGTCATATGCATACCGTACCTTACCGTCAAGCAGCTCTCGGTAGCAGGTGGCTAATGTTAGTAGAGTAGTTTCCTTCTATTCTGATATCAGACCAACATGGATTAGCAACATTAGAGGTAACTTAGAGCTAGCCTAAATGATCGGTAAGTCTCTTGGAGCTATACAACTCCAATGCTCGCGATAAATGAGTATGAGTGTGGGCGGATGGTCTAACGTAGTCTTCATAGCTTCATATATAGGGATTTTAATGATACTCAACATGAGGTGGGCATGTGTGCTTTGGGCTGGCGGCCCCAACTTCGACGAAACAAACTATAGTAGCCTGAGCGCACACAAAAAGTCACTATTCAATCACAGCTAGATACTGGCAGGAAGGCAAATACTTGTAAACTCCTCCTGAAAAGCACGCATGCTAGGTTGCTGACAACTAACACACGAATCTGGCACCACTCTCGAATCAAGGAAAGTACTCGAGTAGGCCCTGGGCCACCGAGACCATAACACAACGATATAATAAAGAAGGAATAATATAACCGAAAGCTCTCATAACTGTAAATCCAAGCCCGTTGATTATATGTGGAAGATCTACGGCTCAACCCCCAAAATGAAACCAATAAGTGATGGATAAACGCATCGGGGTCCTCACACGTCTACAACATGGCCACCTACTTGCAGCAATAAGTGTTATAGGATTAGTTTATGCAAGGGCCTCTCTGCAAAATTAGTATGTAACTCAAGGCCAATATTCCGCGCAATACAACAGATGCTGCGCCTATTGACTTCACAGTCCGTGGACCCTCGGCGGTGGAATCAGGAAATATAATTCTGCGAAGCAGTAATGATACCATATCTGCCATCTTTGGCTAACAGCGGGAGCATCGATAGCCAAGGCCTCTCAACAAAAAGTAAATTACGATGTCTTAGAGGGGCTTCCATAATCCCTCAAGAGCAGAGGGCCCTTGCAGAGCACCCATCACATTAGGCTATTCTAGGGGTGGCACCTGAGGCCCCAGGAAACAACTGTCGGTGTCATCATATTCCGAAGAAGATAGTGTTCCGGCATTGTCCATGAGGTCAGGATGGGAATATGAAAATATCAGCCTATCCCGAGAGGCAAACAATGAATGACCTGTTCAAACACAAAAGACTATCGTATTCAACAGATAGCTTGTCTGAGCGTCCCCTATAATCTCAGTGGATGTGATCTTTGTCGTGCAGGATACTAGGTCTCCACCAAAGCGCTTGGGATACCTACAGTATCAGCAAGTTGGATATATAGCGAAGTCAATGCTTATCAAGGGGTCCTTGCAGTAATCATGGAAAATTATTCCAACTGCTACTTCACTCTGCGAGCTCAATCCGTGGTTTCATCAACGAAGGCAGCTCTCTTGATTGAACATCAGTAGTGTAAATTCGAGCATGTAAAACATTTAGTTCTAAGGCGGAGAAAAAGTGAGAAGGAGTGCGCACGGCTGCAGTAATGTAAACCTGTGGGGGAGGGGTTGGTGGGGTGACAGAAACAGAGGTTTTGCGTGCTCAGGATACACGGACCGATTCTAGTATGGTACTATGGTGTTTCTTTTCCCAGAAACAGCAGCAACGCCCGGCAAAACTGCCACAATCTGCTAAGATCTGCTGAGTCATCACCAGGCTAGAAACTGTCCCCACCCCATTGTTTATGATATGTACTCGTACAAGTACCTCAAATGAAAGAGAGCTCAACTGTCATACCTCACCTTAACCCTAATTCAACCCAATTGTATGGACTAAGGATCGAGGCACAGTCACACGGGCTGTGAGGACTCAATTGGATCCTTTTCAGGATAAAGAAGGGACGATGCCTCATCTGGATGATAGTTGTCTTTCCTTCTTTTCCGGAGGCCTGTGTGGTAGAGTGCAAAAAAGGCATCCTTGACCATTTTAAATCCTGCGGAGCTTATCATGGACCCGCTCCCAGTCTTTCTAAGCTACGGTTTTGACTCTGCACGTTGCGGAAGTATCCCGGGGGGGTTCCCCAACCTTAATGCCATGCGGGACCGGTATGATACAGCACGAAATAGCAGGCGGTATGATACAGATAGCAGTATGCGCAAACGTACTGGCACTGCAACTGGAGTGCATGTGTGCTATACTGTTATCGCAACTGGTTCTCATTTGGGTTTTTACCCGCATTTATGGCCTACCTCTTTGCACGCGTACATGAAAGGGAAGAAAGCAATAACTAGTGCAGAATTTCTATAGGAAGTTTTTCGCATGAGATTCTCTATCTCGAGTACGGCACCTTGCTTTCTTGGGGTCCTATCATACTACGATACCTGACAATTCTTAAAGTATCCGGATGCTTTGTCGTCTGGATGTCACAATTTACCCCTAAATGGGCCAGTCTTGGCGCCAAGACATCCGAAGACTTTATGAATTGTCGGGTGGTCAGTTGAAAAGGACAAAAGGGTTGGGTGGGAGATGCTGGTTGGCGGCTCGCCTCCTCCCGTTGGCTCTATTTGGGGGATGTCGCAAAAGATTTGGAGTGAGCTGTGGAGGTGCCTGGCGCGACAGTCCGTGCGTCTCATTTCCCCGAGCATCACGCTAACCCCTTTTGGGTTCACGAGTACGGTACAGGTACTCGTACAACAACGTTTCCTGGGCCTGGCTTGCCCTTGCAGCCCTGACAGCCATGGTTCCTTATTCTGCCATACGCCCCCCCCCCCAATTGCCCAGGGAGAGAGGTTTCTCCTTCTTTGGGTTTCCCCTAAACCTCTTGCCCTATTAGATACTCCCCCCGTGCAGGGCATCCCCCATTGTTTTCTTGTGTAGCTTCGCCCTTTTCCCACCAGCAGTTTCTGGACTGCTAGTCAGTCTGTCAGTCAGTCACTCTCCTTTCGTTTCGACCAACCAATTTTCACTCCTTCACCTACCGCACACTAACTGACTACTGCTTTCCCTCCCACACTCTTTTTTCCCTCTTGGCCTATTTCTCTTGTCGCTCGTTCTACATCTCTTGCTCTCTCGCTACTTGGGTTTTCCGGGGCGCCCTTTCCTTTTGCCCCCCCCCCCCCTCTCTCTTTACAGCGGGTTAATTACGGTTTGTTGTTGTTGCCATTTCTGTGCTGCTGTTTTTACTGCCAGAGTGAATCCGCTCCCCCTCCCCTTCAAATCCCCCTCCCTCCTGCCACCTTTGGAAAGTGAGGATTGCCTGCTCGAGAGAGCTGGCTGCCTGGGGAATTGAATTCAAGTCAATGAGTGTGGAGAGAATTGCGTACATTGGACGCCGTTCTAGTGACTGTCATCCTTACAAACTACAGAACTTTGGCCGCGCGGCAGTGGGCTTAACAATACACCCAGATTGTGATGCTTTTGCAGGATCAATTTCCAACATGTCTCCTCCACCATATCGAAAACGGAGGACGACGTTAAGCGGGGCGGTTTTTGTTATTCTGTCAACGTTGCTCATGCCGCTGGTGGCTGCTCAGCAAACTGGGAGCTGTATTTCACTCGCTACTTCTCGCACTTGCACGGCTTTTAACAGTTCCTCTATATCTACTTCGAATGCTCTGGTTGGGAATTTGTATGATCCCACGCGTTTCGTCAAAATATCAGGAACGAGTATGCTAATATTATCTTAGCCCTTTTCTTCAATATGTCGCCAATACCGAGCAATTCGACAATCAATTCGAACTATATATCAAACAAGATTATGCCAAACTTAAGTAAGTGACAACAGAGTATACTTGTTGTGGTATTTCTACGGTTGCTGACATGTACCCAAGGTTTCGAGATTTGTTTGGTTGTTCTAACCTTACACTTTCCAATACTACTGAGTTATATGCACGTTTTACTCGGAGCGTCCTCTGCTCCCGAATGATTCAGGATTCAAAAAAAATCTGTTCACTTTCAAATCAGGCTGCAACCCCCATCTGTGCAGATGCTTGCGTATGTATTCTCGTTGAAGTAAATAAGCTTCTCTAACATGTCTTTTAGGCTCAATTCGCGATCAGCGAGCAAATAATTATCTCAAATGAGGATACCTGTGGAAGCAGCTCGGCAAACACTTTAGACTTGATACGTTCTGACTTCACTATCTGTGCCTTGCCATCAGATTCTCTCACGGGAAAATGTATTCAAGGGGAAGAGAACGAGTCTTACAATTGCGGTTACAAGTAGGTTCCCCTGAACCTATTTTGTACCAGGTAACTCACAAACCCAACAGTAAAAATTTGCCCGGACTGTGTCTCTATTGCGCAAGTGGTTCACCAAATTCGACCGATACATGTTGCTACAACTCAAATGCTCAAAAGAGATGTGCTGATGTTGACCTCCCAACTGCGACCGCCTTGCCTCCTATATTCACCACTTCTTTACATCCTTCGGCATCTAGCTCATCGGGTTCTGGTAATTCTGGTAATTCCGGTAGTTCGGGTAGTTCGGATAGTGGATCTGGGCTTTCTGGAGGCGCGATTGCTGGAATTACAATTGGTGCTCTTGTTGGCGTGGCTCTCGTTGCTTTCCTTGTGTTATTCTGCCGGAGGAGGAGGAGGAGGACAAACCGTGCATCGGCAGCTACTTTTACTCAGCCAACCCGGACCTACAGAAGCCCGTCACTTACTTTTAATCCTGTCGCTGCAAATGTACATGCTCAGGGATATGAGGTTCTCGCTGGGGGCCGGATTGCCAGAATGTCAGCTCTTGAAACGGCTAACAATGCGTCAGAGGGTGACCAGTCATCTCCAGCGGTCATTGCCAGTGGTGGCCGCAGAGTTATCGGCAATAGCTCGTCGTCTTCTGATTTCGGCCTAGAAGATAGTCCTGAATCGCATAACCAGCGAAAATATTCGCCTCAAGGTCGCCCATTACACCCACCACCACGTGACCGCAATGCCTCTCTATCTAGTACCTCAATGCTGGCGTCTGAGAACCCGACTTCACCTATGACAGATAGCGATAGGGGGCTTTCTTCCCCTCAATTTTCTAGTCCACAGTCGGAACAATTGCCATACTTCAAGGTATTCCCCCGCCATGTACAGATTACAAACTTATTTCGATGTTTGATACGCTGACATTATATAGGACTATTATTCGTCCGATGATATGCATCCGGGAGATAAGGTGGCGGTTCTCTGGGCATATGCGCCACGAGCCCCCGACGAATTTGAACTTGACAGGGGTGACATGATTAAAATCGTGGGCATTTGGGATGACGGTACTGTGTTCTAAAATTTTCTGGACATCTTTAAGTTTTGCTAACAATGCTAGGGTGGGCAACTGGGATCCGGCTGAGCGAGAGGGCTGAGGATTTCATTAATCGCCGTCAAATGCGCGATAGTGGAATATCTGCTTCCCAGATGTCGCAGCGACGGGCATCCTCTCCCCCTCCTCGGGGTGAAGTTAAAGCCTTCCCCTTGGTATGCGTCTGCTTGCCAGAACATTGGCATAAAACGATTGAAAGCGATGCTCAGGGTACCGAGTTTGCCTCGCAAACCATGAGTGATCCAGCGGAGGGAAGCAGTGTAAAAGAAGGTCGGCTACCGGATGATTCCAACACAGAGAGATCATTTACTCCCGAGCGAAAGCTAACCCTCAAGGGTTCTAGTCGGTTCCGAGAAGACTTGAATGTCCCTCGAACTGGATCGTCGCCGCCCCCTTGAAATTGATACGAAAAGTAAGCAATCAGATTAGAGATGAAAATGGTCTTTTGACCTTATATTTCCGCCATTCTTGTTCCAACTTCAGTTATGGTTTGGGTTGGTGATGGAATGCTCGGGTTTTAATGATGGCGCTTTTATTCCTTTGTTCTCTCTCTCGTCGGGTTGCTCTATTTCTTTTTTTTCCTGTTAAATATTCCTTTTAGTGGAGTTTGGCTGGCTGTATTTTCTTTTTTTTCTTACTATCCTTTCCCCAAGACATTTCTTCATCCTTTTCTTATTCGCCTAACGTTGTCTACGCCTACACTGGGGTATTTAAAAAAGCAAAATAAGTAAGGTTAGATGAAGAAAACGCAAAAGGAGGAAATTCACCGCTAGTAGAAAAAATCTTTTTTTCTCTCTTTTGTCGTTCGTTTTTATGGTTAATTTATACTATACCCCTTCTTTTATCCTGTTTGTTTTCCCCCCCCTTGGACGGAGGATGGACATTTGATGGAGAAGGGGGGTTATGCTTTTGCAATGCGATGCGATGTAAGCTAACTACTCGCACACATCTCTTTTCATCCCCCTAGCTACCTATCCACCTGCCTACCTACCGCTCATACATAAGTCAAGCACATGCGAAGCATAGAATTTGTTTTCCTTTCGCTTTTCCTTCCTTCCTTCCATCCTTCCGTTCCTACCCATCTCACACAGGGCACGGTAGAACAAGTTAATATTGGCGTGGTAATGGTTAATGGTCAAGGTATGTATGGGTGAGTGTGGATGGGTGGGTGTGAGCGAAGGGCTGGTTCTTTTTTATTATTTTATTTTTTTATCATTATATTCCTCATGCACCATTGACTTGACTTGAATTGGTGGACCTCTTTTTCTCTTTTTTTTTGCTTCATCTCTTGTTTGCTTTCTTTCTCTATGGATGGTAGGGGTTTGGATTGTTCTGGATTGGGGGGGTTTTGGGTATTTGGTGGGTGGGTGGGGTTGGTTTGGGTTGATAAGGAAGGGTATTTGGGTGTGTCTTTTTGTGTGGTTGTGTTTGGCGGAGTGGAGTGGAGGGAAGTGATGGAAGAAGGGGGATTTAGGGGGATTTAGGGGGGAGAAGTGCTGTGGAGGTGTGCGTGTGTGGTTTTGATAATGGAGAGAGAGAGAGGGGGAGAGAGAGGGTTGTTTGTAATATGATTGGATGAATTATTGTGAATTTTATTATATTCTACTATTGTTCTGGCGCAGTATCATACGAGTACTGTACTTGGTTTTATTATCTTGGGTACAAGTTTAGTGTGTGCGAGTGATGTTTTGTGTATTTGAGCTTGGCACAGGACATTACGAGTAGGGGCTGTAACCAGGAGCTAGCTAACTAAACCCTGCCGCCGGGATTTATGCAATTCTCAAAGTTGATTGGATGATGGATGCTGGAGGCTGGAGTAATGCTGAGTTTAATACCACTTCACAGTAATGGCACAGGGATCAACGCTGCTGGCACTCCCAGGCGTGCATGTCACGTTTCAACGGAATTATGGTCGTATCAAACACAGCAAAGAGCCCTCGTGGTGGCTTGTCAATACCATGGGAATCCGGATGTTTCTAATGAAAAAAGACCCCCTATTTCCCAGAACGCGAATACACAAGTACAGAAACACCTGAAGCCCCTATGGTAGAGGAGAAAAAAAAAAGTTAACCTTTTTAAAAATGAAACCGGTTTTTTTTTCCGGCAACCTAACACAAACATACAGAAGCTACATCTATGAAAGAGCCTGAGCGCGACGACGATCCCTCTCCTCGGCGATAGTCAACTGTGGATGTTAGATTAGCGGATAGTTCATGCGGAATACGGAGTGGGGGGGCATAAGATATATATTACGAACCTTAACGCCCTTGCCCTTTGGCAGGGAGATCCATGGCTTGTCCTGGCCGATGACAAAAACGTTGCCGAGACGGGTGGCGAAGGTCTTGTCGATAGCATCCTTGATATGAACGATATCAAAACCACCATCGTGTCTCTCACGGTGAGTGATAACACCAACACGGCCCATGTTGCGACCACCAGTGACCATGGCAATGGTACCGGTATCGAAGCGGATGAATTCAGTAATCTTTCCAGTCTCGATATCGATCTTGACAGTGTCGTTGACACGGATGGCAGGGTCAGGATAGCGGATGGTGCGGGCATCATGGGTAACGAGATACGGAATCCCCTTAGCGCCCAACTGAACACGCTTGACCTTAGCGAGCTTGTATGAGGCCTCGATCTCGGTGATGCGGTGGATGGTGAAGCGTCCCTTGGTATCGTAGATAAGGCGGAAGCGCTCGCCGGTCTTTTCGATGGTGATAACGTCCATGAAGCCAGCGGGGTAAGTAGGGTCAGTGCGGACTTTACCGTCGACCTTGACGAGACGCTGCATTACGATGGCTTTGACTTCTCTGTTTATCCTATTAAAATGTTTCTTGGATTTTGAACGGGGAGAGACTCACCTGCTGTTAAGAGCATACTTAAGTCTGTTTCTGATGAAAACAACTAGAGGCATGCAATCCCTCAACTTGTGAGGACCTGGTGACAAGACCCGTCAGTAAAGACGAGCCCGGAGACTGCTTCAACAAGTGAAGCGAAACATACCAGGGGAGGGCCTAGGAGCGTATTTCCCAGAGAGCTTGTCAAGCAACCAGTGAGAGGGGGCGTTAAGCCTCTTCAAGTGCTTCTTTCTATTGTAGACACGAGCATTAGCTTCATATCCACTGCGTAAAGAGATTCGAGGGAGGATTTGGTCGATCTGGGAATTAGAGGGCGTCCAAAGGCGCGAAAAGGCAAAGCTTCGACATCAAAAGCTCAGGTTTTAAAATCTGGCATGCCAAATCCTTCAATGGATCCAATCTTCCTCTCCTGATCTCCCTGGTCCCTCCACCGCGGAATTTAGAGTCTTTTCGAGGGAGTCTTACGGTCCACTAAATACATAGTTAGTTGAATTAATTCGCAGAACTTGGAGAGTTTTGTCATAGAAACGGACCGAGCCATGCTTTCGTATTATGAGACTTTAGGGAGAGTTTTTGGGAAGTCTCTTTGTCGCTGTTACTATCGGGCGTTATCGTTAGGTGTGATGTTTGGCTATTGAATTGCAGATGGTAGAGAAATTTGGGGTGGGAATGTTCGCTCAGGCGCGCTTGGCGCAGTCACAGTATGGGATTAGGTCTCAAGCCCCAAGCACGTGGTAATCAGATCTTGATTGCCAATAAGATTAGATAACGCTAGAGAATTAGGCTTTAGCTCAAATCCTCTTGAACTACAGCTACCGGTAGCGAACACAACGAAGTTGCCACATACGCCTACACAACTCTCGGAGCTCAAACACGAACCCCTCACTGAAATGTCAGTCACCCTACATACAGAAGCTGGCCCACTAAAAATTGAGATTTTCTGCGAAGCTGTGCCGAAAACAGCGGAGAACTTCCTCGCCCTCTGCGCATCCGGCTACTTTGACGACTGTCCCTTCCACCGCAATATAGCGGGCTTCATAACACAGACCGGAGACGGCGAGTTGGGCAACGGAAAGGGTGGGAAGTCGATATGGGGCGGGAAGTTTGAGGACGAGATTAAGCCTGCGCTTAGACATAATGTTCGGGGGGTTGTGAGCATGGCGAATTCAGGGCCGAATACAAATGCTAGTCAGTTTTTTATCACATATGGAGCACATCCACATTTGGATGGGTTGAATACGGTTTTCGGGAAGGTATGTTTTCCTCCCATTCTATGGCAGCGCTGTGTGGGGTTTCAAGAACGGGGAGAGTGGGACTAATTGTTGGTGCTAGGTCATTGATGGAGTCGATTCGACGCTGGATAAACTTGAAGTTGTAGAAGTGGATAAGAAGTATCGGCCAAAGAAACCAATCAAGATTCAGAGGGTTACGATACATGCTAATCCTCTCGCTGATATGGATGGCGGGGATTAAGTGCGTTGCAGTTTGAAGGGATAGATGCACTCCTCGGTAATTCGGGGCGCTTACGGGATTGTGGCTGGATTGGGGAAGGACAGGTTCATAATGTAACTGGAGTTATGGTACTTGCATCGGAGCTTGCATATAGATAATATACCGTGCCTCTGGCTGTTTGTGCATAATATCCGAGCATTGATTTCCGATCGTCATATCATTGCCCCTTGGCTCTCTGTACGGTATCGGTGCCCCAGAACTGCGCCTAGAAATGTTGCGCTCTGGCATATTGAGGGACTCTGTTTTAATAGTGTTTGAACTATGTAGTAAATAGCTAACAACCCTGGCATCATTCATTTCACCAATCGTGTGGACTGCTAAATAATACATCTGTATGCTACGACACATTTATCTTAAGTATTTGCCATGTCCAATATATGCGAAACCTGAGAAATAATCAATAGGATCTGGTTCAGCCCAACGCCAAGGGTGCGCCCCAGTATTATGCAGGTACCCGGCAGCGAAAATTCTCAGCTAGTCAGGTCCGTGGGTATCTGTGTCCGGGGTTTAAACTCCTTCCATTTGCACATCCTTTGCTTTTCCATGTGCGGAACGTTTCAGTCGAAACCCTTGTACCGGTGGTGAGCCGGGGAACATGTTTAGAAATCCCGAGTGATGTTTCGTGATGGGATATCCTTGGCACCACCCTGAAGTTTGTGTGTTGGTTATCTGGGTGTTTATTTCCATGTTAGTTCTGGGGCTTGAAAGAAGTTGGGGTGCCAAGTTTTGGAGGCGGACGCCAGTCCCGGGGCGATGGTACTTGGGATTTTTGAGGTCAAACGAATGTATAGTCTTCTTGCTCCATGCATTTTTTCGGTAGCTAGGGGTGTTATTGCTACTCGTACGGGGGTGCCTCTGGGTGTTTTACCACAAGTAGTTACCTGAATTTTTGGAGGGGGCCTGTTGATAGGGTTCCAGAGCACGAATGTTAGACCAGAAAGAGCTGGGTAGGCTCGGCCAGGTATAACCAGGCTGAGTAGCCGGATCATTACACAACAAGTGAGAGTTGAGTATTGGGGCTCGCGGGGGCGCTCGTAGTGTGCACACTTTTCTTTTCCAAGCTGGCATTTATTTTGAAGTTCGGGGGGACGAGATATATTTTAGTGGTGTTGGGCGGCTCCTCAGCGTAAGGATACCCTCAGCCTATTTTATATGCCCTGTAACTATTTCACTGGTAAAACGAGCCACCAGTTGTTACGATCTCATTCCATCTAATATTACAGCCATGGAAAGTCTCTCAGGATACCCTGTGATCAGATTTTATGGAGTAGGAATATAACATGGGGAAATGGACACGATGCCCATTGCGATTTGCGAAAATATTTATGGAAGGAATGAGCTTGGGGAAAATAATAATGATCGCATCTCGGTATATCTCGAAACATGTCGAAGAGAAAATAAGAGTTCCCTTTCGGGTAGTGTCAGGACTATCAAGTCCGCCCCAGGCCTGTTTTTATTTTAGGGAACCAACAGGTTGGCGTTCCGGTACCATTTGGCGTTATTCAAGAGGTGCGATTTTTTATGGAGACTTTCGCAAATCGTAGTAACTACTTCAAAATTCTATCCTCTCCTAGTGGACGCATTGTGTGCCTGAACGGCTAAGCTGCGTTCTGTGGCTGTGGCAGGCATTGTCACTTTCATCCCATATGTTGGGTAGCGAGTATTAGGTTCAGGGTACCAACGTAGCCGTAGCTTGTTTGTAGGGTGCATATAAAAAAAGAGGCTCTTGGATAGGCATTTGTATTTCATGGTGCTTCTCGAGGTGCCTGGATAGATTGCACGGTTATGGATTTCATATTTATGTACTATAAATTCCATTTTAAACATTGGTACTATCGTGAGCACAGGGAAACTCCTCTCACGTACACATCAAAAAGAAGCCTACCAAGGGTATGACTACTGTAAGAGGTACGGCAAGAAATCCACAGAGCCCACTTAGCGATGATACTAGCAGAATCTAAGCAATACGCACGCTGGGCTTTTCATCTTCGCGGTATAATCCTAAACATTTCACCAATGAAGAAAACCAAGCCTCCCAATCTCTCCACATTCACCCGTCGAATCCCTGGGCCGTTCACAGCATCCCAAATAAAATCATTTCCTCCGCTCTCCACCTTATCTAATCTAATTGATCTGATTAGCACGTCATTTTACTTCTTGGCATTCTACAAAAAAAAAGACACAAACCCCGCTGCCATCCTACGCCTTCATCCTTCCTTATCAGATCAACCAGTGCTCCCCCACTAAACATTCCGCTCTGCCCCACCAAACATCCGGACCTCGACATTACGCAAAAAAAAACCCTCGAAAGCATACCCGACGAAAGAGAAATTCACTGTCAAGATGATTATTCAAATTAAAAACGAAGAGGAGGTCACTACAATCCTCGACAAGACCCCCGCCGACAAGCTTGTGATTCTCAACTTTTACGCAGCTTGGGCGGAGCCTTGCACCCAGATGAACCAGTAAGCAAGAGCTTGGATTTGGCTCTTACTTCCCTTCTTCCTTTGATCTGATTTACGGAGAATCTGGCTAACTAGAAATAACAAAACAGGCTCTTCGAAGCAATCGCCACTGAGCTTCCTAACGCCGCAACCTACCTTTCCGTTGATGCGGAAGACGAATCCAACGCCTCCACCACCGAAAAGTACGACGTCTCCGCTGTGCCCTACTTCCTCTTCCTGAAGGGTGAAACTGTCCTCCAGCAGGTCTCAGGCGCAGACCCAGCACTATTAAAGTCCGCCGTGGAAAAGCACAGTGGTGTCGGAACCCTCAACCTCCCCCCCAAACAATCCACCACAAGCTCGAGCTCCGCTGCTAATGGAACCGCCACTGAAGGGGGCGGAGAAGGAGGAGCAGAAGAAGTTATTGCAGAAGACATCAACGACCGCCTTAAAAAGCTCGTCAGTGCTGCGCCCGTGATGCTCTTCATGAAGGGTACTCCCGCCCAGCCGCAGTGCGGGTTCTCCAGACAGCTCGTCGCGCTGCTTAGAGAGAGGGAAGTGCGCTATGGCTTCTTCAACATCCTTGCCGATGACGAGGTTAGGCAGGGATTGAAAGTTTTTTCCGACTGGCCGACCTATCCGCAATTGTACTATCAGGGGTATTTGATTGGGGGGTTGGATATTGTGAGTTTTCTTCTTTTATCCCCTATCTCGTTGTTTGTCCCCATGGATGGACGAAATGGAGCTAATAGGACAATAGGTTAAAGAGGAATTCGAAAACGACCCTGACTTCCTTCGCCCTGGGATCGCAATTCCTACCGAAATTCCTACCGCAGATTGAGCATGTAGTGGGAAATTAAGAAAAAAGCAAACAAAAAATTTGATACCGGGCTCATAGCCTTTAGTTCGATAGTAGTAGTGGCTTTTTTAGAAAACAAGAAAAATCAAAGTATTAATACCACCACCGCTTGGCGAACCATCCAGCAGCCGTATAATCCGTGACCGTGACCATAAACTCAATCAAACCGACTCTCATCCCCCCCCTCCTCCTTCCCATACCCATCTCCACCATCTCCACTATCACCACCACCCTCCCCCTCCCTCCCCTCA